>BNJV01000379.1_pt1 | contig 125188 bp, 184 predicted proteins | sample 8540591 | NCBI WGS metagenome assembly BNJV01 (sample SAMD00202457, study PRJDB9452) | human saliva metagenome | host: Homo sapiens
TAAGTTACGTATTGCTACATAAACGCCAATCCAGAAGTTTGACCCTCACATCCACTACCATTCCTGTGGAAATATACTGACGCTCAAGTGACTATAGCAAAACTAAATATTTGAGAAAGCTGTATAGTATAGATCATCATTATACCTCCTGGAAACAAAATACTAATATTCCTCTCTACTACATATCCTATTCCCTAGCCAAAATCATTAAGTTTCCAATCTTAATCTCATTATATATAAGAAATGTAACAAACCGGCATTTGCTAATGCCTGTATAAACATTGTTATTCCTAAATTTCCACTATTGCCGCCTAGCGACTGTACTTATTTTGCAAGAGATATGTACCCATAATACGCAGGAGAAAATATATAAACAGTACTGCTAAAAGCATTATTGACAGGAGCTGGATGAACCTCTGCAATATTAGTTCGTTTAGTTTCATTTTCATCTGACTTGATTTTTATCTGCTGCGGGCACAGTAACACTACGCCCAGGAAATAGCAGCTACAATGATAAGTCCTGCCATCGGAGTTCACTCTAGTTCCAACTCTCACTGCTATCTCCAACAACAATGCCATAAGTGCATACATTGCAGATCCCATCTCGGCAACACGTAAATTTATCTCTATTCCTTCTTTTTATAGGAAAATAATGTATTTATAAGTGGTACTAAATATTTGTTATTACATACATCATTCCAAACAGTATGGCTATGTGATCCATTTTTCTTTTTATAATAAGCATAGCTACACATATGCTACCTAATATATGGTAATCCCAAACAATAATCAGCTTTCTTTCCATGTCAATCTGTCTATTCTATCACATATATTTCCCCACTATCGGCGAAAGACACTACTGCACACACACAGCTGTTATAATTCCAATTCCACTATTAGCAAAGCCATTGCCTTTTGCAAATAAAATGAAAATAAATCCACAACTCACAGTACAATGTCATATATAGTCCCTGTAATACTATATATGAAGATTTATTTTTTCTTCCATATTTTACCTATATTTTCTGATTTACTCCTTTTATCCAATTTGCTACTTCATCCAGATCTTTTTCAGCATCTACTCTTTTTCTTATCTCATCTGTAGGCTCTATAGTGTCAGGCACCATTATCACCCTTTGCACCTGCTGCCAAACTCCTCCAGCTTTATTCCATTTATAGAATCCTCAAGTACTAAACTTTCACCCATATCCACCTCAAGCTCGCTTGCAGCCTTTAAGTAGTGATATCCGGTGCCGACTTACTCATTTTCATTTCTTCATCTCAGGTGAAGTCATGCAAAACTACTCATATACCTCACGTCTCAGACATCTCAGTGCAGCTTGCATCAGTAGATAGTAAAGACAGTAGCTTTTGTGTTATCGCTTTTAAAAGAATTTCCAACAAATTATCCAGACCTTTTTCTTTGTTAGTCCGTTCTATATGATTAGCACTATATCTCTCTCTTACCACTCTTACCCCTCATCTATATATCAAAATCTTTTTCCTGCAATCTTCTCTAAGTATTTCATATACCAACGTTCATTGTAGCTTTATTTTCTTCATTAATGGCTTTCACCACTAATATCACAACCTTGTGGTAATCTGTTGCATTCTGCCATGCTTACCATACACACTCTCTGTATCAAACATCAATCCATCTAATCAAAAAGTACTGCTTACTGATCATAGTCCATCCTTCTTTATTTTCTATTAAGATAACACTTTTTATTATAAAAGCCATTAGAAACATGACATACATAGTTCCCTGCACCTAAATGTGTTGAAAGCGGATTATCCTCCCGTTTTGACTTTCCGTAGAAGTCTCTTGCATCATATAGTCTTGCATTACACATCAAATATTTATAAACTGATTTTCACTCATAGTACCGCCTCATTCCTTTCAGATCTTAATTCCATTCCTTCATCTTAGTTTTATCTGAAGCCAGTACTACAAAGCGAACTTGTTTTCAAACTTGCCGCCATAAGCTTGGGTGCATAATTACTCGCCTACTATATATATCTTAAAGATAAAATTAAACGTATGCATTAATAGAAAACTGAAATAATTTGTTGTCTCGATAGCCGTTGGCGGTGGGAAAAACCCCCATCCGCTTAGCTATAACCCATATGAGAGAGAAAATAAACCGGCGCGCGGTTCACACATGATGTCAGATGGATGAACTGGAGTAGCCTTGAGTAGAAAGTGCACCTTTCCAAACAGATTTTAGATATCAAATCAAACATGGCCTCTGCAGTGTTGATGGCTCTAGTCATACTAATCCATAAAATTCTTGGCAAGTGACGATACTACGATTACCTGTAGTATCTCTATGTATTTTCAGCATACATGATAAACTCTATTTCTTTAATTTTATATGCATTCTATCCAACTAACTTTATCGGCGTATTATATAAATATAAGACTTCACTTTTTGACATCATCAGTATAATAACAAACGTCTGTCGCATTGTATATGTAAAAATATATATATTATAAAAGATAAATAAAAAGCTGTCATACTAGCAAAACTGCAAATTCAATAGCATTATCTTTTTGCCACATACCCATAGTGTTTATCTTTGCAACAGCTGCATTTATTAATCAAAATCCTTTACAAGTCATATCAAAAGTTCATTTTGATACACCTTATCTGTATTAGCCCTCATTATATTTCTTCCAAATTCCCTTCTTTTGACCAATATTGTATCTCAACCTGCTTATAACTTTTGCTCCTTTTCTCATTCCACGAGCCTCAACTATATCAAGTACACTCACACATATTATTAGCCTTTTCATTAACCTCATCTATTATCTCTTTCAAATTCTTTATCACCGGTCATTACTGACATTAGCATAGTGCTTTCCTCTATATGATCTATACCTTGTTATCAAAGCAAAATACCTCCATTGCACTTCATCCGGATATATTTTATACACTTGTTTTTATGTTTTTTATACTATTAAACGGTGTTTAAACCACTATAATTTATTTTTAACCTTATTTTTTATTATTTGATTATCATTTATTATCATTTTTCTGCCCCTCTTTGGCGGTCGATCTGTAAGTTCCGTATAAGTATATAGCATATTGGCCACCTCTTGCCCGGTTATCTTAAGGGCTGTGGCTATATCCTTTCCGTCTTACACTCTAGATATTTAAGTCTTAGTGCTTCTTGTAATAAAAGGCACATTACAGTTTTTTCCATGTTTCGCAATCGCTAAATACACGTGCGCAAAGGCACATCATTATTTATATACTTTTTCTACAACCTCTTTTTAAAAATCCATATTTCTATTATGATAATCAAGCCAAAAATTCGCAATGCTTATCTGTTTGTTCTCGCCACTCTTCATATCTGATTATTTTTATCGGCTATATCGGTATATTCTCCGCCGTCAACCTTTACACCGTCATAGCGTACAGCTTTTAGGCTATATAAATATTCTTCTTCTGCTGCCTTTAGTTCTCTATCGTAATATTCTTTTAGGTCGTAATAATCTTTTTTGGCTTTCAAGTAAAGCGATAGACTCTCAATACTTAACTTTCGCATAAAACCCCTTTCAATGTTAACAAATGTCAACATGCTATTATCCGTTACAGTAATAAAAAGCCCCTTTTTACGGGGGCTAAATGTTATTTGTTCTGCAGATAGTATATTGCGTTTGCTTTGTTTTCAAGTATAAAAGCGTCGTAAGCAACACGGCCCTCTACAAGCGTGCCACTTATTCCCGGAGGATCTGCATGTGTCTTATACTCTTCAAGCTTAACCGGTGCAACTGTAGCCACCTTATGGGCAATCATAAAGCCGAACTTTGCCGGCAATCTTACCGCCGGTATCTTCTGGATTGCCAAGCCGTCAAGCTCTGCAACAACTCCCTTTATTCTTAGCTCCTTGCCTATGTCCTGATTTAACTTAGCATCTGCACACTTCTTAAGTAAAACATAAGTGGCAGGTGTCATAATAAGCACCCTGCCAAATTCCGGCACAAGCTTATCATCAAGCTGAGAGTTTGCCTCTATGATCTTGTCGTATATGTTTTCTTTTGTAAGGGTTACATTGGTCTCCTTAATGCCGGCACCGTCACACATAAGTTTATAAGTGTATTCGTCTATCTCCGGAATAACAACCTGCCTAATCTGCCTTGCAAGTGCGGCCTGTGCTGCAAGCTGTCCGCCTGTCTCGTCTGTATCCAGCTTATCAATTGCAAACGTAAAGGAACGATCCTTTTTCAAGGTCATTTCTTCGGTTGTTGCATCCAACCCTTAACAAGTCCGTATCTACTTGTTTTGTGTACCTGCCTCAACCTTTCCGCCGCTTCTGTCATAGTCGTTCATATCGCTTGTGGTTGCTTTATAAACCTTTATAGTTTTTAGCACCTGTAAAGGTAAAATCTTTATTAGTGACAAGCTCTCTTTTACTCTGCTGTGAATAGTTCATCAACATAGGGCAAATACTGCGTTACTAAATTTACTGTATTAGCCATTCAATTCCCTTTCTTTTATAATATAATGTCGGAGTTGTCCCACTCCTTAGCCCTGCCTACATATTCGGCTAAACCTCCCGAACCTACTCCTATTTTTATATCTTTAGCAGTTCCAGGCTGAAAGCCTTTAAATGTCGGCTTATCATCAAATAAATAAGCGTGGCTCTCTTTTATGCTTTTTATTTGCTCATCAAGGCCGTTTATGCTTCCGTTCTCTTCGTCTAAGCTTAACGCATCCATATCAAGCAAGGCTTTAATAAGTTTACCGTCTTTGGCTCTGTTGTCTTTAAAAGCCATCTGCAAGCCATGATCAAGCTTTAAGTCTTTTACTGTCCTGTCATGCTCGGCCACTATATCAGACAATAAGGCCGTTACAGATGAAAGTTGATCAGGGGCAAGCCCTAAGCTCTCAAGCTTTTCTTTAATTTGCATTGTTTATGCTCCTTTCATTGTAGTATTTTTGGATTAAAGGAATAACATGAAAAAACAAACAAAAAGGAAGCACTAAGACGGTCAATCACCTCCGTCCTAATACTTCCCACATCTTTTCAGACTTCCGACAAGGTAAAGGAATTAAGCCCTGCCGGGGTACTTCAAATATTTTGTTTGTCATGTTATATTATACCACATAGAGGCGTATATACAATTAAATGTCAGGTTTTGTCAGGTTTTTATAAATTTAAAAAGTCAAGTTTTGACAAGTTCCTTACTGGGATTTTTATACTAGGATTTTCTAGGATTTATAGTAAATTAAAACTTAGGTTTTATTAGGTTTTTACTGTCATATTGCACAACAAAATAGGGAGCATACCCTTAGCGGATATACTCCCATATTCTGGTCGAGGTCATATTTTTGTTGTTTAACAGCTTTTTTACAATGGTATGTTAGCCACCGGGTATAAACAGACATTTACAGCTTGATTTTTGGGATTTTTTCTCGCTGTCTATGCATATATACACCCTCTTATATTTCCCATCTTCAGACTTGGCAACTTTAGGGCCTTTTTATCTGTCATGTATGGCATCAATAGCTTAATAATCTTGCTTACTTCGTGTCTATCACTGCAACTCGCTTTTATCTTTATCATCTCCCTGCTCCTTTATATATTCTCTTAGATCCTTTACTGCATTACGTAAAAGAAATATCTCATCACCTAATATATTATAATGGTCTCTTGCTATATCATAATAGCCGAGCAATGCTCTTTATACACATTATTATCAAAAATTCTCTAGTAAAGCCGTAACCGTGTAGGCTGTCTATTTTATCGCTTACCACTTCAATAACTATCAACATATTATCAACGGCCCTTATAACTTCATTTGCTGTTTTCATCTTCTTTTACTTCCTTTCTTTTTCCGCCCTTTCTTCCGGTGTTGTTGCTCATGATCTGCCCTAAACACTGCTTGTTGTAATCTGGCCGCTTCCTTGCTTAAATAAATCTCTTCCCCATCGTGTCCATATTTACCCATGCAGTATTTTGTTCTTCCTGATAATCCCATTTATTACTCCTCTCCGTACTTAGCGTTTGTATATTCTACAATTAAGTTATTTACAGCGTTTAAAAATCTTTGTCTGTATCATCCAAAACCTCTATATTGGACGCTATAAGATACTTAAATCCGTCAGTTGTTCCATATCTTATAGTTGTACTGCTTACTACTTCCTTATTCTCTTTCATTCCTTTGCTCCTTTTCTATGGTATCTTTTAAATCTGTTATTTCATCACACAACCTTAAATAGTAATCACTAATCATAAAGAAATATAATTGCACATCTCGGAACTTTAGTATTTTTTTCCTTGGTTTGCCCTCTTCAAGAAAATATTGTGATATTGGCGAATCAGTAATTAATAAATCTAAAATGTCTAATATATCATATATATTCGCAATCATATCTTGTGTTGTTTGTCTCATTCCTTTACTCCTTTTCTCTTTTTCCATAACTCTTCCCTATGCTCCATTGCGTACCTTGTTGCACGGTTATACTCTTGATTACTTTTCAACTCTAAGACCTTGTTAGCCACTAGGCTCAAATAATCATCATTAAGATTTTTTTGATATTGCTATATATTATTCCTAATGCTTGACGTCTGTTAAAATTTCCCACTTTTATACCCTTTCTGTTATCTGCCGTTACAAGGGAAAATATAGGCTTCTACAGTTTCAACGGTTTTTACAATTCCCTTTTTATATATATATTTATACCCTCTTTTTTTATTTATTTTTTTATAACTTAAATATATATGTAGAATATGTAGAATAGGCATTTTAGACACTTAAAAGCCTTTATTTAAGCCGTTTCTACTTCTACAAAGAAATGTAGAATCGTATAGAATTAGTCCTGTATTTTTGTAGAACACTATTTTTTGAGTTCACAAAAAGTTTACATTTTTTCTTGTAACGGCTCAATTCTACGGTTTTTTTATCTACTTTTTCATGTAGAAAAATCAAACAGGGCTTGCTTGCCCTTCGGTCAACGGCACAAAAACATCTTTTTAATGCCTTGTAATGCTCTGTACGATCTAAGGTTTTTATCTTTCGCTACTTGCTCATCTAAGCCTGTAAGCTTCTTCATTCTTTCTTTGAATTGTCTCTTGCCTACCGGCTGGCGTTCTTCCCTTTGGCAGTACTTGCAATACTCTTCTAGTAATTCCTTTTTGCTCACCTTATCCGCTGGATTCTTGGTAATTATATACCCTCATCCATCAGGAAGCTGTAAACAGTATCGCTGTTCTTGCGGTAATTTTGCAATTACTTCTTGGCCTGCTGTAACTTCGGAAAAATTATAATTGTTGCCCTAAGTCTATGCAGTCCCTCGATTGCCCAATTTGCTATTGCCGGGAGTTCTTCAAGCATTTTATTTAATATACTTGCGTCCCTCTCCTTTTCGGGTACTTCATGAGTACAAGGCACTATATACATACGCCTATACATGGTCGCCCTTATCGTCTGCAAAATATGGTAAATCGTTACAAGCAATAATTATAAAAGCCTTTAAATACAAGGGCTTTTATATCTTTTCCCTTGCCCTCGGTTTTGATATAATCGCCTCCAGTAACTTGCTTAAAGATTGAACTGTCCTTGTTGTCGCCTTGCCCTGATCTCCGTTCATAATGAGCCTAATAAGTCCGGCATTAGCGAAAGCAAAGCGCCCCTTGTCCTCATTCATATTTTGTAACGGTATAGTGGTTATATGCTCCGGACCTACCAAATTAGAAATAAAGGCTTAAAAACTGGCTTTTTACCTGTGTTACCTATAGGACTGTACAAAATAGCCGCCTTCTTTGTTCTGTGGCCGTATACGTTAGATATAGCAAGGCCTATTATTTCCTGTAACGCCTTATACTTCTGCCAATCAATAGCATCATCTACGCCCTTACATAAATCACCTATAAATTTAGTGAAAGCACTTGTTATATCTGCCATGCTTGCACCCTCTATATAATCGGTGTTTATCTGCCTTGTATATAGAATATGCTCATTGTGTGGCTCTAGCTTCCTTGTTGTAAGGTTATATAAACCATTCTTAAAGTTTATAAAGTTCTCTTCATTGTTAAATTCCTCCTCTCTTGCTATGTGTGCCTTGTCTGCAAGCATTAAATTATAAACATTGTTCAGTAGATTATCTCCTGCTAGTTCACTAGGCATATAATCCGCTATTTTAGCCTTAACGGTGTTTTTATCCGTTCGCTTATAATATCCGTTCTCATACCAGTAATAACTACCGTCCACCGTCTTATAACTTAAATGTTCACTTATGCAGGCTTTTAATAATCCCGGATTAACGCTCTGTTTTTGGCTTCCGTCCTTCCTTTCGGTTATCTGGATCCATGGAGCAGCAACTGACTTAACTTCATCTATAAGCTTTTTAAATCTTCTTTAGAGTGTCCCTCTTTGGTTAAATAGTCCGTTACATCTCCATGCTCTGCCTTTGATGTAACAACCCACTTTATAGAGTGTGCAAACGGCTTTAGATCTGCTATTATTTTGTCCTTAAGGTCAAGCCCCGGAGCATCATTATCAGGCAAAATAATCACCCTTGCACCTGTAAAATAGTGGGCAAACTCTGAACGCCAATCACTCACACCGCCAGCCGTTACAGCTGTAAGATGTAATTTTTAAGCGTATCAACGTCTTTTTCGCCCTCTGTGATATATACCGGAAAGCCTTTTTTAATTGCTTTCAGTGCAGCAGACAAATTATAAAAGAGTGTAAGACCCTTCAGGTCTTTCCCAGTTGTACCTGTCGGCCTTATAGTCTACAACTGCATGCTTTATATGCTTACCAACAAAAACGGATCTTGCTGTATAAGTATTTGCCTGTAGCGTCCTTATAGTCGTATACGGCTTCTATGGGCTTCTTTATATAATCCTCTATTTTTTCCCGCCAACTCTTTTCTTGCATTGTCTTGCCGTCATTAAATAGATCTGCTTCAGTTAGTCAACCTCTGCTAATATATCTTTGTAATGGCAACCTGCAAGGCAATTTATTAGTATCTTGTCGCCTTTGGCTGATATTCCTAAACTTGCTTGCCTGTCGTTATAGCAGGGGCAAACAGCTTTATAAGTATTCCCGGTACCAGTACGTTTTACGCCGTCAAAAGTGTCTTAAAAAAATTCGTCTAATTGCAAATTATCACCCTCTAACTTACGCTTTCGTATGGTATCCCGAATTTATCACAAAAGTACTTTTTCGGTACTCTGCCCTTTACGATATAAAAGCCCTTACGCTTTAGATCTGCGTTTAAGTCATTTAATATCTTATAGGCCACGCTACTACTTCGACTTAGTAAAAATGCTATGTCCTCAGCGGTTAAGTGCGTACGCTCTCGTATGCTGTCAATATTGGCTAGCTTCGCACCCTGTCACCTTGCTTTTTGCTTTTCTTCCATTCTGTAGCTCCTTTCTTTTTATTTTTTCCTTAACAACTCTATAGCCGGGATTGCTGTTAGTTATTTCTCTCTAATGTCTTTAACTTCTACGCCTAACGCTTCCGCTATCTTTTCGGCTGTCTCATATAGCAACTTTTACCGCACCCTAATACCGCTTATTGTTGCCCTTGATAAGCCTGTAAGCTCTGATAACTGTGTTGCCGTCATATCCTTATCAACTAAGATGTGGCCTAATTTGTATCTGTCTACTCTCATTTATTAGCTCCTTTCATAGATTGTTTTTAAATACAGTTGTTTAACTGTATTTTTATAATATTACAATATTTTAACTGTGTCAATACCTAAAAACAATTTTTATTATTGTATTTACACTAATGTTGTAACGTGCTAGTATTGAAATTAAAGAAATACGAAAAGTAGGAATTGAAATATGGCTGAAAGTGTAGGGGAAAATATAAAAAGGTAAGAAAAGAGCAAAGGGGCTAACACAAAAAGAACTTAGCGGAAATACTCGGGTATCTCAACAAAGCAGTGGCGCAATACGAAAGAACGGACAAAATGCCCAAAATAAAAACAATAAAAACAATAGCTAAGGTTCTAAAATGTTTCCAGTTGACACTATTGTTTTGAGTTAGTCCAGACGAGGCAAGGCTACGAATTGATGTTTGAAAAATGCCATAAAAGAAGCAAAAGGCCGCCAATGATAAAATAATAAAGTGAATTTATAGAATGTTTGACAAGCTCAACAACTTAGGCAAATTAAAAGCCGTTGAACGTGTTCACGAACTTACTGTAAATAGAAAAATATACAGATCCGGACGAACAATAAAAAGGATGTGCCTAAAAAGCACGTCGTTATTTAAAGTATAGCCATGGTGTGGTCGTTTGAAAGCAGCCACTTAAAAATGTTGGAAAATGTTGGTTTTTATTTTGACGTTACAGAATAAAGGGTACTCACAAAGTTAGTAGGCTGTCCCCTGTGGTTACTATCTTTAATGGCAGATTCTACTTTTTATGTGAGGTCCTTTCAAAGAACCTCGCCCATAAAGCTATTATTTTTGCCCTGTACAGCGTTTTTAATTCTTAGCCCTATACTTTTACACCTTTGTTCCGTTAAAACTCAAAATAGGCACCATACAATAAAAAATAGCCTATATATTTAATAGTGCCGTTACTCTTTTTTCTTTGTAACGGTTCTATTAAGTGTATAGACCTTATACGCTTATATCGGCATTTTCCTTAACAGCTCTATGGCCGAGGAAACTTTGGAGGATTAAGAAAATGCCTGTTTATAAAGATAATAACAAAAAGGGATACTTGGTTTGTGTCCTGCTACTATAAGGATTACTTAGGCCATAGAAACAAAAAGGTTAAAGGGCTTTACAACAAGCCCAAAGCTGGGAGCGTGATTTTTAGAACATCACAGTAGCCAACCAACAATATTATTTAAAGCCTATGGTAGATGCCTATTTAAAGGATTACAAGGCTAAATATAAGCTATCAAGCTATTGTTTTAAAGAACAATATAATAAGAGTTCATATACTGCCGTATTTTGGGAGAAACTCAAATAAACGATATTACCCCCAATATGATAAGAGAATGGCTCAACAACTTTACAAGCGAAAACATGGCGATACATTAAGCACTGCGACAAAGAACGGAATATTTAAAGGTTTATCGTCTTTATTTGTGTATGCGTGTAAATATTACGGGTTAAGCTCTAACCCTTGTAAAATGGTTGATACTCTAAAAGACGATACAAAAAAAGAAAAGGTATTTTTGACACTGGAGCAGTACAAGGCCTTTTAGATCAACATTACAGATATAAGGGATAAGGTTATATTTGATTTGCTCTTTTATGCAGGTTTAAGACACGGCGAACTAATAGCCCCGTACTTTCGGAGATGTAGACATTGATAATAAACTGCTGCACATAAACAAAACAAAAGGGTATGCAGCAGGCAAATATGTAACTACTACACCAAAGACAAAATCAAGCAATAGAGTTGTAACGCTTCCTACTTTCCTGATAGACGAAAATAAAAGAGTATAAAGAACATTGCCTTGATACAGATGCCACGGCCTCACTTCTTAACATCAGGAAGAAAAGTATAGAATACAAAAAGATAAGTATTTAAAGCTGGCAGGCCTTCCACGCATGAGAATACACGACTTTAGACATTCTCATGTTGCTTTATTAGTTGAGACTGGGAGAAAAATCCGTTACTAATAGCTAATAGGTTGGGGCCATTCGGATATCAAAATAACACTGAACACTTATGCCCACCTATGCCGAACAAACAAAAAGAACTTGCTCAAAAGTTGGAAAACTTTATAAAACATTATCAATTTTATTATCAAAAATAAAAATAAGCACCTCGAAACCCTTTGTTTATGGGCTTCTTGGTGCTGTTTACCCTCATCTGATATAAATAGTCCGCCAATATCCAAAAATCACTACGGAAAGCATCCTATAGTCTCTCTGTCCAGATATGCTATTTCTCAAATACATTGATCTTATAGTCACTTAATAAGGCTTTTAACTTCTCGTCTATTTCCAATAGTCCAAGCAGATTCTTCATGATCCATTTTCCATCACTAACCTAAGTATAATACCAGTGTAACTTCTAGGATATTTCTTAATATATCTATATTTATGTCTAGACTGTTTAGCATACTCTGCTCCATCATAGCTAATAATCCTAAGAGCATCAGTCTATCTGGACTTGTCTGATTTTCAAGTCCAAACAAAGCTATGTTAATTCGACTGTTCTTCCAATGCTTGGCTACATCTCTATCCTGAAAACGAACCTTACCATCAATCTTTAATGCAGAGTCAGTCTTTATATCCTTTAGTGTATATTCTGACACCAACTGTTCACCTTTAAATAATAGCACATTTAATTTAATATCCAGAAAATACATCATTATATCTTTCAAGCATCTTCTGGGTTATATCCTTTTCCTGCATATCTACTCCTTTATCATTTATGGGAATCTATGTTCAGATCAAAATTATGACAATCGATTTCTTTGTCCTATAGCCAAGTGGGTAGGAAAGTTCTATCCATGGCTATAACCTATGAGAAAAACAAACCGGTGCACCGGTTCATAGATGATGTTTGAATTTTTAGATGAACTGGAATGTCAGAGTAAGTGCACTTTCCAAAACAGATTTTTAGATATCAAATCAAACATCATGCAAAAATATTTGATGGCTCTATTATACTAACTATAAAATTCTGGCAAGTGACGATACTACGATTCGTAGTATCTCATGTATTTTCGGCATATTAGATAAATTTATTTTAATTTTTATGCACTCTATCAGACTCTTTATCGGCATATTATATAAATATAAGACTTAATTTTTGACATCAACAGTATAATAATAAACATCTGTTGCATTGTATGTGTAAAGATATATTTTCATTATAAAAATAAAAGGCTGTTACACTAAAGAAAAATCCCAATATAGCATTATCTTTTTGCTATATGTTCTATTTTATCTTAGGTAACAGCTGTATTTTATTAATCAAAATCTTTTAACAAGTCATATTTTTCAAAAAGTTCATTTTTGATATACCTTTATCTATGTAGCCTTATTATATTTTTCCAAATTCCTTCTTTTGCCAATATGTATTCAACCTGCTTTATAACTTTTGCTCCTTTTTCTATTCCCTTTTCTATTCCACAGAGCCTCAACTATATCAAGTACCTCACACATAATTAACCTCCTTTTCATTAACCTCATCTATTATCTCTTATCACCGGTCATTAGCATCAGAGAGTCTTATATTATTATATCAAACAAAAGTATGGGAATCTATGTTCTGATAATGGTTTTATCACATATTACAAAAATATACACACAAATAAGATCCTACATAAATATAATTATGTTTTTACCGCATTGATAGAGTACTTTACTAATTTTTGCCGTATGAAATAAACATACAAAATATTATAGATATATTTTTGATATTTAATTTATAGATTAATTTTAAATAATATAGAAAAGGCACCTTTCAGAAATCTAAGCTCCAAACATCCAACTAAGATAAAAATTTTATTAATTTTTAATTCTTTACCATTAAGTTTTCTAACTCGATTTATTATATCCTTTTTCGATTTCAAGACTGATATTTCTTCTATTCCCCGATTGAATATATCTTTCCAAATTGTCTTCTATCATTTCTTCAACTTTTTACACCAAATGCATCACTGATCTTTGTAACACTTCCAAACTAACACTTTGTATTAACACGCCTCATATTTGCATACAGTTTGCTGCTTTACCCCAATAATTTCTCCGAATTCCTTCTGTGTCATCCCCATATGTAGTCTAAGTTTACGTATACTAATCATCGCTATGTCCTCCTGTTCTTGTTTATACCTTAGAAACCTTGATTTGAATAACTATCGTATAAATTATACTACATTGTGTAAAATATCACAACATAAAATTACTATATAAATAATAACTTTTCTTTTTAATTTATTCAACGCATTGTAATATATGTATATAATTTTGTAAATATTTTTTTAATTTTATCTTACATTTGAGTTGTTATTTATCTAAACTTGATTTTAACATATAATGCTTACACTCTATTCAATCTCTGTCTCCATGATTAGTACATAAAATCATAGGTTTTTAATACATATTTCCTATGTTATAAATCAGGCTACAACTAAATATGTTTTTACACAAAAAGCCCAAGTTTTCACTCAGAGCTAAACTAAATATATTCTTATTTTTGCACTCTCAAGTGCTTTTTCCTACTGCACGAATTATTCCTTTTTCGAACTATGTGCACCACTTATAGTATCTACTTCTGTAGATTGCTTTTTCAATAATCTCAGGAATAATATCCCTTGCATCTATCAAATACTCCTCATCATCTCCGGTATCAATATCTTTATTTCAGTAATTTCTCCATCGGATATAGTCACCGACACAGTCATCTTTCCGCTGTATCCGGTAGCACTACCTCGTATATTCCATCTTTGTATGTTATTTCTGATGACAAGCTTGTCTCCGATGAAACAGTAGTCTCTTCTTCTTTATCTTCTGCTTTCATAATTTCTTGCCGCCCTAAATCCAAATACGGCAAGAGATGTATAAATGAGTACAAACTGCTATAGCAAAGACTATGCTTTAAAACTCTTTGTATGCTTCTTAGCCCTTAAAATAAGATAAATTATATATATAAATGCATACACAGTTAAATCAATCAGTGTATCCAGATGTCCATTCAATATAGATACACTAAATATCAATGCTATATGCAAAACAACAGTCCATAGAAAAACATAAGAAAGTTTTTGTGAAGCGATTTCCATTTCTTTTAGATCTCATTTTTCTTCTGATAACCATAAAAAGATGTGATAGTTAATGGAATCAAAAAGTATTATCATTATTAGTGACAGTACTGCCGCAAATATTCTTACCAGTATCCAGCTCGGATATATTTGTAAAAGAGTTTTACAAATAGTACTGCCCATAGGCTATATTGTGAGTAAGAGTAAATAATGCCGCTATGATCGCCATCTCACCTCTTGTACGTAACAATAAGCCTCTCATTTTTACCTGTGGACACACCGATGCCACCATAACCAGAATAAAGAGAGCACCTGCTAAAGTGCCTCTTGTTAATACATTCTTTACAAGATAATCAACTACAAATGGCAACCCTTTCTTAGGTGCCATAACAGAAAGAATGCTAATTATAATAGTTGCAATGTAAAAAAATGTTGCATGTTTTTTTATAGGCTTTTCTAAAGCAGCAAAGAAAGCCAATGCCACAATCAGACATGCGACTAATCTCATTATTTTGTTACCTCAATTATTAAATCAGGATATCCATCAGCACTAAGAACTATTGTATATGTTCCTGCTTCTGCAAATACCGGCTCATCCTTACCATCTGAACTGTATTTTGCATCCAAATTTATACTTCCATCTTCATTGAGATGCAACTTTTCCAAACTTTCTACCCTTTACCACCCTTGTACTCTGTATCATTTACCTTAGCTACCTGTAATAGCATTCAAATATCCTTGATAGTAAGACCTGACTCATTCTCATCTAATGTCAGAGTATTGTTCTCGAAAAGTGGAATTGATCTGCACTCAGATTTGAATTGATAACAGCTGTAAAGTCTTTAAATCTGCATATTTGTCATTTGTAAAATATGAACTGATATTTACCAGGTACAAAACTCCTTTGGCAGACTCAATACACCATTCTCTTCTTTTCACATTTGTGATATCTACATCCCTTCTTTTTGATACTGCTCTTCCCTATAGCATACTTACTATCATCTGATGTGATTTCAAAATTAATCTGTGAACCGTCCTTAGTATAGTTTGTGCTCTCATCACCCCTTTTATACTGTAATTTTTCAGGTACTAAAGTTTTAGAGAAAAGATCTGTACCTATCTCAATATCATCAGCATCCTTAAGTAAATATGTTATCTTAGAAATTGTCTGTCCCGGAAGATCCTGGTAACGTAAATATGCCTGTACATTTCCATGATTCTCCGTAGAAATGGTGCTACAGCAAGTGCAAGTTTTGACGGTGTAATCCAGATATTCTCAAGATGCTCAAGACCATATTTCTTGCCTTCCTTTGTTTCTAAAACAACACCTTGAACATTGTCTACTTCAAGTTCCAAGTCCTTTATATCAATTTCATAGTTTCCATAATTTGATGTAGTTGTAATGCTTGACTCAAATCATTTTTAACAGTATTTTCCAACTGTCTTTGAGAATGTACCGTCTGAGTTTGGTACCTTATACTCTGCCGGTGTTGTATCTGTAGTCTCTGTAATCTCAGCTACAAATGTAAGAAGAGGATTGGTTGACTCCTTCTTTCTTCTATAGCCTTTTTAGCATCCTCATAAAGTGCCTTTGAAATAGCAATATTTACCCTTTTTACACCTGAAATAGTTGATCCGTCACCAACTCACCTCTGACACTGCTGATCCAATCCAGCTTTTTGTTTTGTAACTGAACTTTACAGCATCATAATTACCGTCGCTTCTGATATCTGCCGCTGCATCCGGTGCATCAAGCTTTGCTGTAAGCTTCTCCGGTCAGCTTCAGCTACATCATTGATCTCACCATAGTAATAATCAGCATATGGAATATTTATCTTTGCATAAACATAATTTTCATTAGCCAATCTCAGACTTGATCTCTTTGCTAACCTCTGTCTGGCTTTCACTCTGCATAGTACTGCTCTCTGCTACTGTAGTAGCTGTGTCATGCTTCCCACAACCTGTTATCATTAATGCAAATGCTAGCAGGTGCCAATATAGATAGATATCTTTTTCTTCATAAGTCCTCCATGAGATATAAAAATAAATTTGATTTCCCATAATACTCATTTTTGTTAGTATCTCCTAACTCAATTACAGAGTATTACATAAACCAATTACATTGTCAATTAATTTTTATAAAAACTGACTCAGATAAATCCATAGATGTTGACAGTTCAGGTATCCTTTAGAGTTTTTGTTTTCTCAATCTAAAATTAGAGAGTCTCAAGATATATAGTACCTGAACTGTATTCCATGAATCAGTTTTCCACTATCCCAATAGTTCGCCCTTATATTTTTCCGTTCTTAATTTTTAAAAAGAATTCACCATATCTATCAGAGTCAAACTATCTCAGTAACTCTTTCATATTCCAAATCAAATTTATACTATCTAAGTCTGACCTGTCTATCCAAAAATACTCTTCCTTCCTCAGATGACTTTAACTTTACCACTGAATTCATCAGCCTTATACTAAAGAGTACTAAGTATCTTGTCCCATCCTCCTGTATCCAGTCTTTGAATCCGCATACTATCGGATTTTCAACATAAGACCTGTCTCTTCTCTCATCTCTGATAACAGATTCAAGTAAAGACTCATCATCTTCCAGATGTCCTCCCTGGAAACACTCACACTCTTTAGTCCCCTTCTTTTCCTGAACCAATACCTTATTCCCATCATCAAATCAGGCACATATTGGTCAATTTCTATCTCTGTTTTTCTGCTCAATTTTCCTCCAATATTTATATTAAAAACGCATGCTTTCTATAGCTTTATTTCAATGCATTTTACAAGTTCTTCCATCTCACAATAGTTACACATAAACGATTTTATACTTGCTGATATCATCTCTTTTTGGAGTTATTCTATCATAATGTATTACATAGCCGTTCTCTTAATGCAAGCGCACGAATAAACTCCCTTTGACTTCTCCCATTCCCTCTCTAAAAGGGTGCAAAGCATTGATCTCACCCAAAATAATATGCCAGCCTTTTTATGAAACCGTCATTATCAAGTTTTCCTAAATAACTTTCCTTTTTAAGCTTTTAAAAATATTTCATCAGCCTGAGGTCTAATAAATTTCGCATTGACAAAACTATATGCTCTTTAGCAATATCTATAGTTCTTATTTCTCCGGACCACTCATATATATCTTGAAAAATATATCTATGTATATTTTGTAAGTGTGCTAAATCAAATCTTCCCTCAATAGGATCATCAAATAATTCCAACAGTCTGAGCATAGTAAGCTTTTCTTTCAGCAAGCTTCAATTTTTAACATCTCTTATGTCAAACTTATTTATCAAAATATCAGAATCTTTATAACAGTATTTTTATCTGGCATACTAAATTTCTTTCATTATCTCTGTTCTTGCTTCATCAAAGCTTATCTTACCACTCTTGATTGCTTTTTAGCATTTCTATATCATTGTTATCCAATTCCATGTTTTCAATGTTAAGAGTTGCAAATCACTTCACTAATTTTTCATCATCTGTATAAGGAACATTTCCAAACGTTTCTAAAATACAGTTTGTTTTTCTGAAACTATAACTTTTTTCTATTCCCATATATGCCTCTTTTTAAACTATTCTAATACTCTAAATACATACCGTCAATTCAAATCGATATATATACCTGGTTTTCAGGCACTTATTTTATTTGCTTCCAATATTATGATCTCATCTAGTGAAACTTTAAATACCGCTGATAATACTATCAAATTATCTATAGTTGGCATGGTGCTGCTATGTTGCCATTTGTAAATCGCCTGTGGAGTAGCAAAACCGAATATATCCTGCAATTCTCTCACACTAAGTCCTGACTCTTCTCTAAGTCTCACAATATTTTTCCTGTAGCTACCAAATCAATGGTAGGGAAAAATAAACATAACTCTTTCCTTTCCGCTTCCGGATAGAAAGAGTTACTCTTTTCCTATTCAAAGCCTTAAAATTATAAATTGGTTTCATTACCCTCAATGATATCAACAGAATCTTTTATAACATCTATGATATCCTCAAGTCTTTTATATGCCATTTGGAGCCTCGTCCAATGTATTTTCATTTATAGAAGTGGAATAGATTCCTTCATAGTTTCTCTATACTCATCTAAACTTAAATTGTTTTTGCAGCTGTTCTTGACATAAGTCTTCCTGCCCTCATGAGGTGCTGAATAGTTCCAATCAGGATTACCCTTACCAACCGCCAAAAACACTTCCATCCCTCACATTTATAGGGATCAAGACCTTCTCACCGCTATGTGCCGCTATAGCACCTTTTTCGTAAAATCATCTCACTCACATCAATATAGTTGTGTATAGTATGGAATGACTCAAGATTTTTCATTCCTGTTCTCTCAAGTATAATTTCTGCCATCAATTCACGATTTCTTTTTCGCAAAGTTTTGACAAATCTCAACATCATTTAAATACTCCTCCAAATATTTTCCTGAAACATAGCATAAATCATCAGGTATGCTTGTTTCCGACTCATACACTATGCCAATGAAGTGCTTTTAGTGCAGTCTGAATCTCATTTTTTCTACCCTGCTCCTTATAAGTTCTTATTATCTCATCTCTTTTTCAAAATAAGCATCATACCCTCTATCTAAGTTTGCCGCCAATCTCTGATAATACTGTGCAACTTGTTTTCCAAATTTCTTGATCCTGAATGTACTATCAAGTATTTGCATCCGTCACTTGCCCTCATCAACCTCTATAAAGTGATTTCCACCTCCCAATGTACCAAGTGAACGCTCAAGTCTTCTTGAATCTCTCAAATATCTGAAGCAGTTTAACTTTGTTAAATCAAAGTGCTCCTGTCTTCCCTCCCATACATTCATTCCTGATGGAATATAATGAGCAGTCTCATCTACTTTTTCAAAAATCTATTTCCACTTTTCCAAGTTTTACCGTGTACATTCCGCATCCGATATCCACTCCGACTATATTTGGAACCGCCTTTTCCTGTATAGTCATTGTAGTACCTATAGTACATCCCTTTCCGGCATGAACATCAGGCATTATACGTATTTTTGATCCTTCTGTTATTACATAATCGCACATTCTTCTTATCTGCTCTATTGCCTCAACCTCTACAACCTTTGCATAACATACAGCTGTATTTACTCTACCTTTTATTTCAATTCTATCCATATCTTCTCCTGTACATCAAAAACCGCCTACCCATTTGTAGAGTAAGCGGCCTTAAAACATTTATCTATTATGAGCATGGTATCTACCTATGCCTATAATTATACAAAACAATTTTCTCAGTGCTTGACCTATCTCCAATGAGTGCATTAAAACAAAGCCCTTCCTAGACGGCATGTACTAAGGAGTGCGTTATCAAAGCGTTCAATATTTAAAATAGTCAAAACGATTCATTGTTCTCATGTCTTTATGTCTTTTTCCTTTCCGGGCACAATCTGCCTATTTCTTTATCGATAGAATAACATAGTAAAGTGCTTTTGTCAGTTATACCGGCGGTATAAAAAGCGCTCTAAATCTTACAATTTAATTACCAATTTATGAGTCTTTTATGTATGAAAACACTTCAGGTTCTACACCAATATTTTTCTCTGACTAATTTTTATATCTTTTTCATTTATTTTTCTGTTTTGTTTAATAAAACTATCCATATTATTTCTTATATTCTTTGCTATTGATATACAAGCTTTTAATGAGAACATACCTCATCTCCAGATGAAAAATAAATTCATCGAAATAAGTTTAGCTATTTTATCTGTTGTCAAATTCAATCCATGTCTAACGCAATCCTTGTGCTTTCACCATCAAATTCATCATTAGGAAACTCCGGTAAAGACCGTATGGATTCCATTTATCAATTTCGTTTTTAACAATTTTAAAAATAGGTCCCCTATCTCCCCATTCTTGATTACTTTGTTCTACCATTTTCTTTATATTTATCTTTTTGAACTCAAAGTCTATCATAGACGGTGAGCACCAAATATCTACCACCTTATTCCAGTCCCTGTTTGGGCATATACCATCTATAAGTTCTGCTTCAAATAATTCATCCAATGTCTTATATTCTGTTCGCCACTTCCATCATAATAACCACATCTTTGAAATGATACATGATCTTTATATCCAATAATGCATATACTCTGATTTGTTTCCTCTAAAACATATTGTTACTTCAGGTTCCATACCTAATTTTAACAAATCGTGCTGATTGCTTCCTTGACATACAATCTATATAATAAATATTTCCCTTTTCCCTGATTTTTGAAAAGCTCTGTAAAAATTCATATGCATCCATTTGCTTTGCAATCCTGATACCTGACCATCTCCCCATTTCCATTATTATAAGGCTGCCATCAGTTTTTCCTTGCCAAATCTATAGTCACAAAATTGCTTTCTATCTTACTTGCTATTGATTCAATCCATATATATTCATCTTCCGATATATTTACTTCTTCATTCTCACTCCAGTAATTATCTGCAAATCAATATTTCACCCTTGAAAAACAAACACCCTGTATTCTTCTACAAATTGGCATACCACTGTCTTTATGATTCCCTATAGATTTAAGGCTTTCAAACTTTCTAATACAACACCGCCTTCAAAGATTACTCCCTTGACGATTTAATAAAAATTATTGATTACTTTTCCTACAAAGTCTCTTTCCTCTGTCACTGATATCTTTTTATAAAACAGGCATCATACCACTCATGTTTTTCTACTTTTTTTACATAGTCTTTGACTAATAAATGCCCCTCTCAAGTCCATCTGTTAGTTTTAAAGCATCTTCTATATTCTTGACTCACTCCATACACTAAAATGATGTAAAGCTTTCAAAATCTCTATACCATCGGTAAAAGATGATACTTTGCATACTCCTTTCGGTGAGTTTATCAGCTGTATTCCCTCTTTTCTACAGCAAATTATAAAAAGTTTCTCATACATATGTGGTGACATCATCCATCCCTCTGTATATATGTCAAACCTTTCAATATCTTCACCATATAGCGACAATTTTCCCATTTTTCTAAATCTTCATAACTAAATAATGCACAAGTATGATCTCAACCTGCTGCTTGATATTCTTCCAGATACTCCTCATCTACACTCTTTTTGTTCAGTGGATGACTGCAAAAATAAAAGTTTAAATTTTTAGCTGTTTCCAAATTTTTCTTTTCCTCATATATACCCCTAAAGCAATTCCTGTTTTTATCTATCTTTAGTATAAACAAAAAGCTGTACATTAAAAAATGCCAGCTTTTTCTTGTACCTATATTATATTTCTAATATCTATTATCAATTTAACAAACTGTCAATCCACTCTCTTTTTGTAGCTTTTAGATTTCCATTTTGTCAGGTATATTACCATAGCCATAATAAAAGCCAGCAAGTCCACCTGTTATGGCTGCTACCAGTATCTAGTATCATCACCCTAGAGTTCACCGCCTTTTAAAATAACTTCCTCATAAGATGACGTATTTATCAAGGCACCATATCGCATGACCTCCAGTGTGTACACTACATAGCCTGTGCTTCTTATCTGATCCTCAAATATATCTTTAAATTTTGAAAGTGAAATAAGTCTGTTATAATTGTCAAAGCTCACTCTTAGTACTTTCTCTATAATACTTAAATGCATTGTCTACTCCCTGCTGTAGCGTTTCTATTAATTCTCCATCTTTATCTAAAAATAGCTTTTTACTAAAAATAATATATCCACAGGCTGTCTTTACTTCTTAAATGTGCATGTGTTAAAAGCGGAACAATTATGTATAATATCTATCGCTTCATCATCGAGCAATTTCATATCTTTTTGCTGTTCAAATATGTACAGACATACAGGTAGAATTCTCATAAGTGAGCCGTTACCGTTATCCCATTCGTTTCACCTCGGATTGCAACGGATCGGCTCCGGTACTATACTTTCATAATAGCTCTAGAAGTGGCTATTCCTATATCAAAGACTTCATCAAATGGCGTATAATCTCCATTCATACACCAATCGTGGAATCTATCCATGATATCCTTATAATCAAATTTTACCCTTATCTCTGATACTTGCAAGGGTTGCAATCGCCATGCTGCTATCATCCGACCATAGCCCTCAGGCTGATTGTATGTTCCATATCCTCTCATATCTATTACAGGATCGATACTTTCTATCTTCTCTTGAGTAAACTCCACAGGTACTCCCATTGCATCTGCAACGATCACACCATCATTCCTGATTTCCAAATATTATCCATTAATTTACCCCTACTCCTGATTAACAAATATTTATATATTACATATCCATCTTAAAAATCGGTACTCATCCTTTAAACCTAAAGCTGACTCCATCTTGCAGAAATAAGCTTTGGCATAGAAAATACTTGCCAAACCATAGCATCCCAAGTGCATATGCATCATTTATCTCTACCAACAATGTTTCGCCCCATCTTTTTGTAACACATATGTCCATACTGCAGGCCTGCAGACCTTTCCTCCCAACTGACAAATGCCTCCAGCATGGAATCCAAAACTTTAAAGTCATAATGATGTCATAGCTTTTCTGCTTTCTATCCAGTAATAGTCCATATGGTCTGACATCAACTATCTCATCATATAGTATAAAACATCTACATTCTGCACATATATCTAAAGGCTCACTTACAAGCACCTCATAATCTTCTGAATGAGTTCCCGCAGCCTACAAGATCTGATATACCTTATTATCTTTTCCGTAAAAACTTTACTTTCTTATCGGCTTAACAAAAATAACCGGCTGACCACTTTTTCTTCACTTCTTGAAATACTGTTTATAGTATCCTTCAAATTTTTCTTCCAGAAATTTATCCATTACTTTAGGATAATCAGGTATACTTGGTTTCAACACCAAATTTTGAGAATATACTGTTACATTGATCTATATAATCCAGCACAATATCTTCTCTGTTTACTCTATCATAAATTTCATCAATTTTATGATAGGGAATAATCTCCGCTCCCATCTCTCTAAAAACCATACATTGCATTTGCAATATTTACACTGTGAGAATTTCCATCTTCATTTCATTGTCAAATTTTTGTCTTTAAAAACTTTTCCCATATCTCCCCTATTTCCTATATTTGATTAAACAATCTCAATGTGGTATCAGGACCTCGCTCACCTTTTTGTATCTTAGTACTACTGCCTACAAACAAATTCTGTGATACAGAATAGTATATAACTGATCTTTAAACTTTTCAACCAGCATTCTCATTGATGACACCACAAGCAGCATTCATATCTACAATCTTCGTATCTGCACCTGCATCAATTAACATCTTTCTTATATCCCTTAATTTTATTTTCAAAATATCCATTCATATATGCTTTCATCAATGCCGTAAAACCATTGGCATCCTGTTGATTTAAACTCAGTTCTATTATCTTCACATAATGCCTTTACAAATTCTGCCATTCCATCGCAAAGCCTCCTCTCAAAAACTGACTTATTTGTTCATCAGACATTGCAAAAGCTTTACAATACCCTAATAGCATATTCTTTTAAAAGGGTTTTCACCTGTTTTTGCCATTTTCAACGCGTGATAAAGAAGATTTCTCTATCAATGTACTTTCATAGTTTTGTCATCTTTTTACCATATCCTCTAAAACTATATTTATGTTTTTCTCTAAGTTCTTTCATTCTTGAACATAAAAAGGAATTTCTTTTTCTTTTCCATCATTTTACACTCCTTTATCCTATATCGCTATTATCATAAGCTGTCAGTTTATCTTCAATATTATCAAGTGAGTACGCAACAAATATGAATATATTGCAACGATATTCAATATTCTTTGACACAAAAAGCATCCATCTAAGAATGCTTTTCAAAAATATATTTTATCTTTGTAAAAATCCATCATACGCTTAACAATATAAAGAGTACCGGTCTTGAAGTAAGTATAAGTATAGCTGTAGTAATATTTGACAAATGAAATAATAATTTATTTATTAATCCATCAGATGCACACAGTCTTAGAGCAAATCCTCTTCCTATAGGCCAAAAAGTTTTTCACGCTTTCCATTAAGTGCATCAATAGCCATATGTGAAACAAAGCCTATACTAAAAATATGGTGCCACATCAGGAAAAATCCTATACACAAAAAGCTAAGCCCAAGTAATGCTAATATTGGGTGCATAAATGATCTATGTGGATGCTTCATTCCAAATATACATATCCCAAGAAAAGCTAATGTTCCCGTAATAATCACGGGCTATATTACTATCTGCCATAAGTCTATTATATATGCCTACATGGAAGACTACCATCTGCAATTACTACTCCATAATAGCTCCTACTGCTAAGCCTACAATATTCTCTACCTTATTATGGGCATTAGATGTACTCAACATCCTATATCACTGATGACACCTCAAAATCCCGCTACAGCTGTACCGGCAACTAACATTGACGACTTTTGTGGTCTGCATCAGGTGCAATCCCGCTGCCATACCTACCGAAAAATGTGTTTTTACCTAGCATTACTACCCTTTCCAATTACATATTTTTATCTACTACTTGCGAGATACCAGAGTACAACTTCCTCATCAAGTATACATGACAATAGCCAAAACAACTTAATACTCTCTACTTTTATTTTTCCATCTCAGCCTTAAAAACCAAAATAACATCTGCATCTGAGCAACAAAACTCTGCACATCCCTCAGGTTGTCCCGTGGACTGCCACCATATCTTAAAATATCAATATGGAAAGGCACAGTGCATTGCCATGAGGACAAATCTTCCCCTGTCCTCATCATAATCAAATACCTCTCACGATATAATTACCCTCTATGACATCCCATCTTCCCCTACGATCTGTAGCTAGTTATTTTATGGACGCTTTCCTCTGTTCATAGTAACCTCTCAGATCTTACCTGTCAATAAAAAAGATTATCAATCACATCTACTATGCCATCATCATCATTAGACCTTGTAATATAGTCTGCTGCCTGACGCACTTTCTCCTGAGCATTTGCCATTGCCACTCCTATGCCCGGCAGCCTGAATCATTGACAAATCATTGAATCCGTCACCACAGCAAAACAAGATTCTTTGTATCCTTGCCGATCTTATTTTGTCATATTTAAAAGAGTATTCGCTTTTATCTATACCTACCTCTGTAATCTCTAAGATATGGCTCTGAACGAACTATATTCAACTTCCCTTCCCATAATTTTTCATCTCCTTTTCCACTTTGGCAAAGTGATCTCCGGTGCAGTCATCAGGCATTTTTATAATTGGAAATGTAATCTGTGGTGCAAGTGGATCCATTTCACCCTTACTAAAAGTTATTTATCTTGATCTCCAGCATATAATATTGCTCCTCTATATCCAGTGCATATGCCTTATCATAATTGTAAGTCATAAGATTTACACCAAAATGCTTTGCCTGTTCTTCCAGTATGAGCGCAGATATTCATCTGTGTAAGTTCCTCATAAACAACTCTTTGTCATTTTTACAATCATAGAAGTAGCCTCCATTGTATGCAAGTATATAGCCGCCCTTCTTTTTCAAGTCCAAAGTGTCTTTGCCACCGGACTAACTCCAAATCGTTGGCCTGCCTGCAGCAGAGTACTACTGTACCTCCTCCTTTATAAATTTATCTATGGCAGCTTTTAGTATTCTCCAGTTATCTCCTTTTTGAATTTGTCAATGTGCCGTCCAGATCCAGTGCCAAAAACAGCTTCATTTACCTTTATCTTCTTCTCTTCAAATATATTCATCATCCTCTCCCTATAAATGTCTGAATCCCTCTCCTGCTACCTCATTTGAATCCAGTATGATTACAAAAGAATTTGGATCCAGTTTTTGCCGCCTGTCTTACTGCATGTACTTCCTTTGTTGCACAAGCACACATTACTACATCCCCTTTCTGTTTCAGTATAACTTCCCTCTGCCTTAAGATATGTTGATCCTCTGTCAATAAGCTTTGATATCTCTTTTGCCATATCCTTTGGTTTATCACAAATAATCATAATAAGCTTACCTGCTGTAAGTCCATCCATTGCCTTATCAAGTACTGCTGCAACCAGATACGCTATAACAAGTCCATAAATCAAACTGTTAATACTCTTTGAAACTAAAAACTACACCAAGTACAATTATAATTGAATCTATAACTAATGCTATCTTTCCCCAATGAAAAATGTGGAAAGAAAGATGGTGATATCAAAACCATTATAAAATCAGCTCCTCCTGTAGAGAATCTCTCATAAATATCATTGCATATCCTGATGCAGATATGATTCCTGTACAGATTGCCGCCAGCATATACTCACCTTGATACGTGGAAAAGACTTTCGCCACAATATCTATCATTATAGAAGTTATAAATATTGACTTAATAGATTTAAGCAAAAATTTCTTTTCCCAGTTCTTATATGACAATATTGCAAATGGTATGATTGAATATTATTGTTCCTATTCCAACAGGAAAATTTGCCCTGCTAATTGATATATGATAAGTGCCAATCCGGTGAAATCCGACCATTGGGAATTTCTAGCTGCTGCTGCAAAAGCAATATGTTCCTATTCCATAAAATTCCTGCTATGATATCAACTATGATATCTTTTGACCACTCTTTTTATTATTTCCTTATTCATCTTTTCCTCAACTATATTTTAGTATAATTCGCTCTTATATTTTATAGAGTCTTCTTCTGTTATCTCCCTGATCACTCTGCAAGGATTTCCTGCTGCAAGTGTTTGTGGGAATATCCTTTGTAACAACACTGCCTGGCAGCTATTACACTGCCCTCTCCCTATCGTTACTCCTCCCGTTATCACAACATTCGCTCGCAATCCAGCAGTTTGAAACCTATAGTAATAGGCTTTCCATATTCATCATCATATGCACTACCATCCTCTTTGAATTTTTATATTTCTCTCCTGCCATCTGAGGAGGATGAACTGGTGTCATAAGACTGCAATTAGGGTCCAAAGAACACATTGTCGCCTATATTGACAAGGACATACATCAAGCACTGTAAAATTAAAATTGGCATAACAATTTTTCTCCAAAACTTGTAAACATACCATAATCAAAAATAAATAGGACCATCTAAATACAGTCCTACACCTTTATTAGGTATCAATTTATCAATTATACTATCTCTTAAACTGTCATCCTCAAATAATGCATTATACTGATGAGATAATTTATGTGCATTCCTTCGCAGTCTTACCAGCTCTTCATCTGTAGGGTCATATATTTTCCCTGCCAGCATCTTTTTTCTTTTTCCGTCATATTTCTCCTCTATAATAAATTTATTTATTTTTGGCAAACCTTTATCATTATATACTATATTAAATAAAAAGGCAGCCCCAAATGAGCTGCGATTTTCTTATATATTATTAAATATGAGAATAAGATATTTATTTAATTAAGAAAACACTCTGCAAATGAATTAAAATTATATTTTCTATCACTACTATCTAAAAACTCCAAAATGGATTTCTTTAAACAATTTTTTAGATAAACATCTTTATATTTTATTTCCTCTAAAAGCTCTATAGTATAGATTTGAAACTGTTTTTGCATCATTCCCCTGAATGCTCCACATCCCCTGATGCCCCAAGTACCAAATATTTGTAATTATAATATGCAGCAACTTTTAAAGTTGATACTATTCTGTTAAAAACATTGCTTCAAACTCTTCTATGCTCAGTACCTTCAAAAACCTCTGGTAACTCATAGGTGCCGCACAAGTCATTACTGATACTACAACTGAATCATCCAGTAACTCACCTTTTACATCCTTTATGATTTTCCACATTTGGATGATTATCATAGCATCTGAACCTATATAAGAATGAAAGTCCTGCATTATACCTATAATACTCCCTTGCAGAAGCATTTTCTAATGCAAGCAGCAATGAGCTTTACGACATAAATCTTCTTCCTGTGCTCTTGCACCTCTTCTAACTCCACCACCCGGATTTACAGGATTAGCAAAAATTCAGTACCAATACTTCTTCATCAGGATTTCTTTCTTTGATATTAATTGCTACCGAAAAAGAGTCATTATTTACACAAAAATACTTTTGTTTCTTTTTATTTCATCAACTTCTTTTTTATATCTGAATCATTACAAATATATCCCACTTGTTCAGGTAATAAAACCTCCGACTTACTCAACTCTTCCCTTTGAAAGTCTTATATTGACTTTCTTATCATTCTTTATATAAAAGCCATCATTAAAATTTTCAAAGTGTCATTAAGCATATTCATTTCATATATTCTCATAAGCCTCCAATAATATTACTATATTTGCTTTTATAATATCATTTTATGTGTATCGATAAAAATACCTACTTCTTTTAGTATGTTTTTATTACAAGTTTTCAAAAATAAAGAAAAGAGAGTTATTCTCACTATCTTTTGAAATACGGACTTAAATTCATAAACAGCTCTTCCAAGTCATCTTTTATTCTTGTCATTTTTGAATCAAATACTCCAACAGTTCTTCCTGCCTTGCTTGGCCTAGGGTCAAACGATATAATGATAATATTTTAATCAGTCTTTTGTATGCTTCTTGATCTCTACTAAATGGATACATAGATGTACAATTCTCTCTATGCGTATCATGATCTTTAGTTTCTTTTTAAGTCCCCCAATAAGGTATCAAATCAGAACTTTTATCAGAACTTTTCCTCAGTTTTGCTTCCTGAAACAATTCATTTCCCATACATTTGACTTTAAAAAGTTATATTTCCATATCTCTTTGCCACATTTCTGTCTGATTGCAAGACATTTCAAAATCTATTTATCCTTCCCTCTCTTTGCTCCAAATCAATTGGATTTGACGTGAAATTCCAATGTACGATCCTTTCTGCAATAGTTGTGAAAAGTCAAGACCTTCTTGACCATATGGATGTGGAAGTCAGTACAAATGGTCTAAATGGTGAATTGAAATGCAGATCTGACAGACTTCTTTCTGTTGCATCCTTATCATTTCCATCTCCTTTTGTAAAAAGGCCACTGAAAAATATGTTCTTATTTTTTGTTGATATTGTATTCTTGATAATTTACAGCCTTATTGAAATTTTCTGCCATGTATCAATTTCATATGTCGTTGTTCTAATATTCATATTTGAAACAATATCATTATGTAGTTTATCACAACATCTTCCCCCATCATACCCATTCGACCAAAAAGGTGTACATACTCATCAAACATTGACTGTATATTTCCCATGTTTACAATAAGTCAAAAACATTCTTCCAATGTGAATCCTCATTGTCAAAAAGCAAGCTCAATAATTGCTAGTAGCATCAGTCTTTTATTCATCATATCCATGAAAACACTTTGCAACCTGAGTAGGTAGAATGCCGGAATAATTCTCATCTCCTGTGTAAATATTATATGATCTATTAATACAGACAGCCGGTGAAGCAATGGCCATATTTTACCAGTACAGCATACTAGATCCTTTAGGTTTCCTTCCAAGCTCAAAAAGTTTTTATATTGCATAAAAAGCTTTCTTCAGCTGTTCTAAATGTTTAAAAAATGTAGAGCTGTCACCATCTTTATGAGCTTTTTATCTTCCAACTCATCCTCAGTCACATATCCCGAGCGGATCTAGTAACAATGCCGCCATATAATACCACCTTTGGTCTACTATGCACCTGAATTAGGAGTTTTATATCTATCAAGTCTTTTTGGCATATTTTATACCTCAATGTCCTTTTCTATCTCTTTAATGACATAGAATTGTTCATACAAGTCTATAGGATTATAACAGTCAGTAAGAAATTTTTGATGGATATAGTAAACAGAATAAACTCATACTATTTAATCTATCTATCAGCAATAGAAAATTTCATTCTTGGTCCAGGGGTACTGTCTTTTCTTTCAGAACTGAAATATGCGTATGTTATATCATTATTGCTCTTTGCAGAGTTCCCTATTGTACGAGCGTTCTTCCTCATGAGAAAGCATGCAGGGATACCATTCTCGGCACCATTTCCCATGAGGGAAAATATCAAGGTTTTACTAAAGTTTTCCACATCTTTGAACACGCCTGATGGAGCATAATAGTGGTTTTGAAGGAGGTACCCAAAAGCAATAACTCAGATTTATTTGAAAAAACATGTTTCTTAACAGCCTCAATCTTGCATTATTGCATCTTTAGCGGTCTAAAATTATTTATATCCTCTCTTTTAACCATAGAATATCTCTTACTGTCCCTTGTCTATCTCCTTTATCTTGTCCGGATTATTTACTAAAAGTACTTCACAATATCCTCTTTTCAACTTTATAATCTTTCATAAATGACATAATATGGACAGGATTTTTATATAGTCAATAGAACATGATATGGAGCTTTTTATAAGACTCAATTAATCTCACTTGCCTTAATATATGATTTTTATATCACATTCCTCTACCTCAAGCCACTCTGTCACTATTTAGAAATATCTACTATATCTAGCACTTTTCCTTTGTAGAAATTCTTTCAGTTCTACATACTGAGCCATACATTGCCTCCTCTGGGCTTCTTTTTGCCTGAATAATTGATATATCACCATTGAAAATTCCCTTTAGTTGCCTTTGAATAATCCTCCCATATACTTTTTGAAATTCTTCATGTCTTTATCTTCTGTATCATTTAAAAATCTCATTACATTAAAAACTCTCAAAAAGTGTTCATCCACAAAGAGATTCATCAATTTCTTCCAAAGTGGAATACATCTTATATGGTGTAGCTGAGCAAAAAGCATATTTACAGATTTAGAATTAAAAATTTGTCTGCAAGCATTCCCATTTCAGTATCAGTTTCTGGTTTGTATCAAATACTTAAATCTCTGAAAATTCATCTAAAATCACAAGATCAGGGATTTCAGCTTTTCAAGGCTTATTCCTGCAAACAAATATCTCAATCTTCCCGATAATTTCATCTATGCCTTTTCACCTTTCGCACTTTTTAACCTCTTGCATTTTTCTATCAAATCATCAAGTAAAATGTATTTCCGTCAATGATTCTTAGCTTTTAAATCCTCTTGAAACCTTTTTTGACCATATTTGCGTAGATGTTTACCCTTTAGTAAGTCTGTTACATTCAGAAACCTCTATAAAATTCCCTAACTTTTTTGCCCAGTCATTCACTACGCTTGCCTGCATAATCTTCTCTAATGACTCTATTATATTTTTCAAGTTCCGGTATATGTACTCAATACCTGCAAACATAACTGCTCTTTCCCATGATTAGGCCACATCCTGTAGTCATATGAAAATGAAGTATCAGGGTGTCAGTGGTATCAGTTGACTCAGTCCTTTCTTCTTAATTTTGGCTTCCTTATAAAATATATTCAGATGTTGTACTGAAAGTCTTGAACAGCCACAGCTTTCTCTTTGTACATCATCTGTAATGCAAAAGCTTTTCTCAGATTCTGATCTAGCAATTGCTGCATTTGAACAGATATAAACTACCTATAGTCTATCTTTACCCCTGCTTCCCTTATGCAAAAATCCGCAAAATTTTTGCAATTGTTCCTCTGGCAATCAGAGTTTTTCCAAGCCAACCTCATCTGATATAAGAACTCTTTTCTGTCCGCTTTTGTATAGTTGTATAACTCGATTTACAGTCTCTTTTGAAAGTCTTTTCAAGTCCTTCCATTATCTTCTGATGCGGTATTTTGCCTTTTCCCATACTATTTCACCACTTTTCTGAACATATCTGTATAGCTTTTCTAAAATGCCTCAGGAACTACTATCATCTTCAGCAATATCTGAATAAATCTTCTCAATTTCCTACAAACTTTCCGGCTCAGTCGCTGCATCTTTTTAACATTTTTCATAAAGTACCGGCATGTGTTTCTATTAGTGGACATAGATTTTCCTGACTATATTGCCCTGTCTATTCACTCTATTAGCTTTTTAAATAGCACTGATTATATGAGTCATCTCCAATAAAAACTCGATATATCTATAAAAGTTTTCTCATATCTCATAATTGATGAGATAACCTTCCCTTCTCTCTCATTCGGCATTCCCCTCGGTTTCTATCTTAATTACTCTTTTTGCCCTATTACCACATTATCAGAAATGGATAATACATAAAACTTAGATGAAAGGCGTTTATATGAGCATTTTTCAAACAGCATGTCTGAAAATTTCTAAACTTTTTAGACTGTGCAAATATAGGGCTTAATTGTTATATTAGCATCCTGCTTTTTCATAATCCCTCCACACTTACCTTAACATCATAGTAATCAGCGTTTTTCAGTTACCATCAGCATAAAATTTTATAACGGTTCACCTGTTTTATCAAAAATCAAGTTCTTCCGACTCCTCTATACCTTTCTTTTCTGCACTCAAGAAGTTCACACCTCTTTAAATGGATTATTTCGCCCTTCTTCATCTCCATTGAAATATTTCCGCCTTTAATTTTTCCAAGTTTATATGTCTGTTTTTTGACCTTTAATAAAATCATAAATTCTATATTTCCATAAACTGCATTATGTGAAGCGTTTAAAGATCCCAGATAAACTTCCGTATCTGCATTTTTTCTAAGCATATAGATTTTTGCATGAATATCACTGCTTATAGTAATCGCTCTCCCCATCAGATATTGACACTTTCACCGTCCACAATCTCATCTTTTTAATACATAAATTCTGAAAATTTGTCACAATCCTCAGGACTTTAATGTTATCAAGTGACATCTGTCTTGTAATCAAGCATATACTCTGCATTTTCAATCCCATCTGCTTCTTTCATTGAACTGACGAACTATATCTTTGCTTAAAAGGAGATATTACAAGGAGTTCATGAAAAGGATTTTTCAAGTCTGTCATTTTTCCCCTTTTATCAATGAAGTATCAAGCATTGAATATATTCGCCTTCTGAGCATGGTACTCCACTTGGAATAAATTCAAAATCATAGAACTCCTTCATACCTGTTTCAAAAATTTCACATAATCCAGTTCTTTGATTAAACTGTCTGATTTTGCTTTTGCCTTTGAAATCTCAAGTTTTTGGAAGCTGTTTTTAATAGATATTTTAGAAAAGTCTGCTACCGGTATATTCTTATCTGTCTCTTCACCAAGCTCTCCATCCATGTAAAAGCATATATCCCAGCTTCTGTCAAATGTCAGATTTCGGCTTAATACAACAACTCTGTATAAAACTTCTTCTTTATTTATATATCTAAAGCAGCCAAAACTTTGGGATGAAATGACGGATATTTTATTTCCACTCCTTTGCCTTTCGTAACCACCTGAAAAACCATTTTTTTCAAGCAAAGTATATAATGCACTACCTTTCCGGGCAGATAAATCTCTCCCGCCTCACAAAATAAAGCCACTTTTATCCCCCTGTCCTCCTAAGTGCTTCCAAAAGGCAGATCGGATCTTTCATTATATTGCTGTCAGCCTCTTCTAAAGTCCAAGTGAAATACATCCCCTACCAAAGCATCAAGTCCAGAGAATATGTAGTACCAACTGCAAAGTCCAATGTATAGGATTTTGGTGGTATTTAAAATATTTCCATAATCAAGTCTGTCTTCACTTGGATTTAACATTCTCCTCCTCCCGTATAAATATCATTCATTATTTTTATTGCATTATCAAATCTATAATTTAACTTGATCCTCCAAACCATTCGGTATTGTCAAACTCTCCAGGATGTAGCACATCTTGCCCTGCCACTACCCTTTAAAAATACCTCTCTGTTTCTCACAATAGTCCTAAATATTTTCATCAAGCATTTGTCTCGACTTGGCAGCAAGCAAAAATTTACACATCATAGGATTTTTCCATGCATCTGTACACGTAAAATACTGCCTCAAGTCGATATTTGCAATATTTTCATTTCACTGCGATAGTTATCCAAAAGCTTCATTAGCCTCTTCATTTTTCCATCGGAGAGAACTATATTATAAATAATACGAAGTACATAATTAAATTCGAAAAATCTTTTCAGCAGTCTATAGTCCTTTTTGTATTTGCTTTTGGGAAAGAGTCTGATCATATCTTTTCAAAGATTTTTCAAAACTGTCACATTCCATTATCTCCCATAAATTATTTTTTTAAAAGCATGGGCAAATATACTTTCTCCACATGAGTTTATGATTCTCTCATTTAAAAACTTTGCTTCTTCTTTTTGTAAGTTCTATTTTAAGTTTATCAAACCATTCATCATCATAAGTTGGAATATTCCAAAAATGCATACTGCGAATATCTCCGGCATCTGCATCGTCTGCTCATTTTTCCTCTGCTTTATCATTCCTGTTTCCAAGATTCTATAAGATTACGCTTTTTAGCATTTATCTCACATACTGCTCTTACATATTCTGATAGTGATAATCTGCCGCCATGAAATATATTATACTGTCTTAAACCCGACCAGTATATATCCGCAGGTGTTCGCTTAACCCAATGACCGCTTTGCAAGTGATCTGCTACCTATCACACCGGTCTCTCCCGGATTATTCTCTATAAATCTTTCTGCACACTCTCTTTCTATAGCATTTAAGATTTCAGAAAATCATTTACATCTGTTTCACCGCTTCTTTTCCAAATCTCTTAGGGCATAGGGTCACAATAAAAGAAAATATTTTTGCTCTTGTTTGTACGGTGGAGGTGCCGGGAAAAACAAATCAGAGAACCCGTCTCTGATTGTTGCAATACCCAGTTCATCCAGAGTGGAATTTTCAGAGCAAATCAAGCACCGAAAATCACTTTATTTCTTTCTTTTTGAAAAATCAATCCATCCTATCGGCATATTTTACACTTTTCTAGTATATAAGTTTTTAAGAGTCTCAAGCTCCTCTTTTGTTAGTGTCACACCCTTTCCCATCTTCTCATGATTCGGTGCCCATTCTCTGATATCATACTTAGGTGCGGCGCCGTTCCATGAAATCAGGTTAAGTTCTTTCTCCACCCCTTTGCATTCTCCGATAAAACACCTATCTCCTCTACAATATCATACTTAAAAATCTACTGCCATATTTCTCCTTTCCTGATTCAAGCTCTTCAAATAGCTTCCAAACTCTTCTGATACTATTTCTTTTTCCCTATTTTTCAGCTTGACGATAATACTTTTTGTTGCTTTTGTCACTTTCGGTAATTTTTTATAACTAATCTGTATTAACTTTTTGCTTCATCATGTTTTTTACAATATACTCCAAATGATTATACGGTGATTGATTCTTTGCCACATCCCTTTTGCACATGGTAATGTGCAGTCTTTGCCTCCTCCATAGTGAGAGGCTTATCATCAAATGGACAATGCAATAACTTATACCTGTCAAAGTATTGTACATATGATATTTTCCAAGCAGCCATATCAGTAAGAATATAAAAGATCAGTATCGTCAAACTCTATTTGCACTCCCCTTTTATTAGCTAAGTACTCTATTCCCATTGCATACTTTCTATACTTACAAGGATAAAAAGGCTACCCTCTCTTCCTTTTGCAATATATCTCATAGCTGTTTTCAGATTCTTACTTTTTCCGATTTCATCCACTCTGATTAACAAATCTTTTTGCAGTTCTTCATTCCACTCTTCAAGATACAGTCTTATATCCTGACTCGACTTGCTCAGACCTGATTCTCCAATTATACCAATCAGTATGCACTCCTACATAATCTTCCCTAAGCTCTGTCCAAATAGGTAAATCTCTAAATACATCCTTTAAATTTTCTCTATATCCATTGTATACAAAACTTGATGTTACAGCAGCACTTACATGGCTTTTAAATATTTAATCCTTCCATCATCCAAGTCAAAAGCTTACTCAATGACTTTTTCTTCTATTCGATTTATAAATCTGCATCCCGGTCTGTGATAAATCTTTGATTTACTACTCATTTGTGCTATCATCTTTCTTCCTCCAATCTACAAAGTACTTCTTTGTTATAATTGAGTTTATCAGACATCTGTCCGTTAAAAATGACAGCTACTACATTCAAGAAACCGGTATTATCCATCAGAGTATTTCTTTGACATATTAGCAATACTTTCCTTAATTTGATTTCTAAGACTTTCAGGTTCCAAAATCTCTACATAAGGACCATATTGTAATGCCCAATACTTCATTGCCCTTTCGTACAGCTTACTCTTACTATAATCCGATCTTCATCTTTTTAATAATACTAAAGTCCGTCCCAAACCAATCTACCAATTCAGACATGCATATCTTTGGTTGTTAGCAGCTTAACAGGAATGCCCGGTCCGCTAAACATATAAATATGTTCTGCCATATGTCTTGGAAGATTTAGGCCACATTCCAGCTCCGCTACATCTTTCATTGGCTTAACTCTTTCTTCCAGTTCACATACCTCCATCATTTTGTCTCTACTGAAAGTGTATTACATTATCATATTTGTCCATAATTTCCTATCAGATAAAATTTTCCCGTTATTGCAACTATCCTGTACGGATTTACAAATATAACGCCTCTTCTCTCCTTGGATGAAGCTTAAAAATCGGTCTCATATCAGTTATATATAAAACTGATCTTGTGTCCCTCTGAGATTGCATCATTTATCTTATCTATTGAGTAGATGTTTTTGTCTGTTTATGTTCTTGTTAAGCTCAGGTATATTACATATATTTGATACTTTTGCATTAAAGTATTTACTTGAAAGGCCTTTGATTTTCTTAATCAATTCTTTTGCCTGATTTGAAGAAAAAGCTTTTGAAAATAAAACACTGTCTATAAGTATTCTAAGTTCAGTATCATCAAACTCTCTGGAAATCAGCCTATATCCGTCCTCCATTGATATTTCAAATCTATGACTCGCCAAATTCTTTCAATAACAAAACATTATTCTTTACAGAGCGTCTGTCACATACCGTTCCATAATCTTTTTCCAAAAGCTTTATAATCTCTTGTTGTGTCAAAGAATGATCTTCATCGGTATAATTGCGAAATATCTCAGTATGAACATATTTAACATCTTTTTATTACCTATATCATACACCTAAGCTTCCTCCCGGATATAAATAATCCTACTCTTCATCCATAAATCGCTTTATCTTGTCAATTTCCTCGTCTGCTCTTTTCCAACAGTCTATATCCCAATCTCTACAACTTTCATATTCTTTTCCATAAATTCTATTCTAACTGCTGCATATTGTGAATTTTTGTATTCAGTAATCACTTACAGCATCATCCTGAATACTCTTGTTTTATATGACTGTCAAGTACAGACCAGATTTCCTATTCGTTAAACTCATCACTATTATCACTGAAATTATTTCTTGCCTGCATATGCTCTATATCATAAGGGTTTTATTCTTTCATAGATTGCATAGTGGACCTTTTCATAGATTTCTTGCTCACTTATTACTATTTCATTTTCTTGGCAACAAATGATTTCAAATTAGCTACTTCATCAAGTAATGCAGACAGTGTGCAAACAAGCCTAACTCTACTTGCATTGTAAAATAATCCTGATTTGATAATTTTATAAAGTCTTCTTTAGGTCTCATGATCCTCACTGCGTACTGATGACCACAGCATACCTTTAATGTTTTTATAATATCATCAGTACTAGCATTCCTTAAACCATTTAAAGCAGTCATCACAAACCTTATTTTTGAACCGGATTTATTTACTCTGTCATTGACTGACAGCGTATATTAAAAAGAATCCAAAACATATACATATTTACTCTCAGTGAATCTATATAGTAACTCGCTCCAGCTTCTTTTACTTTAGCCTTAAAATATGCAACCACAAAGGGTATGGTCCAATACCTTTTTATATCTTGTCAACCATATAAATCGAAAAGATTTCTGCAATTTCAGGATGTTCGCCATTAGACCTAGCATTTTTCAATCCAACGCCAATAGTCAATAAATTCCTCCACTACATGCTTGAATGTTGAAAACTTTAGAACGCTGCAGGTCACTTTGCTCCTCAAGCTTTGTTCCTTTAAAAAGTTCATCAAAGAACTTTTTCATTGGTTTTAGATACCTCAGAAAATCCCCAACCAAATTCAGCACAAATTATGTTTATAGATATCTAAAACCCAACCCATATCAAATTTTTGTCTGATCTTTTCTTCCATCTACTCCCAGTTCATTATTGCTATCATCTATCAATTTATAACAGTTGGCAATCATCCAGTTGTCTGTATCATCGATTTTTCTAGGTAATTATAATATCTTAATTTAAAAATATCCGTTGCATCTCAAATCAAGACCTGTAGTATTTATAGCATTAAGACTGACACCACTTCCGGTAGATCCATTTCTTCTGTTGTCAGTTTTACAGAAAATATATATTATCCAAGACAAAAATCTTTAAGTTCTGAATAAAACTTAAGTTTATCTTTAAACTCAAACTCTTGTTCGTAATACTCAGAAGTAGCCTTACTTTAACTGCTCCTTATTTTTAGAATATTTAGAGAAACTTTTTAGTTTGAGTCTCACTCAGCACTGAGCTCCTCAGAATCTATAATATTGATGTCATCGATCCACACTTCTCCATTGAGTTTTTGATTATCTCTTTTTGAAGCACATCCAGCAAGAATGTTGTTAGTCTTTGTTGGACCGTCCAACAACATCTAAGTATATTGTCATTTTTATCTTCTTTGTTAAACTGTATTGTTCCGAAAAATACAGGTTTTTACATTTCTTTCAGACTCCTCTTCGTATTTCTCTTTAAATGCATTAAATATAGATTCCAAAAACTCTTTTATGTTTTTTCTGCCCATTCATATGGACGTCTGATAAATCAGTATTCTATACCTTTCTTTTAGTATATCTCTAAGTCCAAGCACTTTAGAATCAATCGGAAATCCCATACATCCTCCCCATAATAACTCATTCTATTAAGATTACAAACATAACTCATTTTTATTCTACATCATATACAAGTCTTTTCAAGCTCTAATCATTACACTGTCTCGTATACTCCTAATTTGCTTTTTCGTAAGTGTTTTCTCTCCAAAGTTCTTGAACATTTTTACTTAAAAATGATCAATTATCTTTGACATCATCTCCACTATGGCATGTTATCAAAAATGTCCGGATATCATCTATGAATTCAGCAAGAAAATAATTTAATTCATATATTAAAGACTCTTTTTGAAAAATCATCATCCTTCACCTTTGATTATTTTATATTTACAGACGTATTTTTTATGCTTTTTAAGATTTCAATATAGCAAAATGACGGATCATCTTCACCATATAAAAAGTACATATTATTTCCTCTAAACTTTTTGGCACCTTCTTTTATTTTGTGAAAATTGATCATCAATGGAGCATTGATCAAAATAGCATTCTTTATTTTTCAATTTTTCTACACTGAGCTGCACCTATCGAAGCTCCGTTTGAAATTCCTACAAAAATATTTCTTTATAATCCCCTATATACTTACTAATACATTTTATTTTGCTTCCTCCAAATCAAGATAGCTGAATACTTTAGGATTGGCGGAAACAACAAATGTATAACCATATTTTTCAAATAAAAAGCTGCATATATTCAAATATTTATTTTCAAAACCTTCTATACTTCCACCTCTACCGGTTTTTAATAAAAACAAGATATTTTTCGCCTTTTATGATCCCAAACTGTTTTTCAATTACTTTATCACTACTGTTTTCAATGCCTCTCCTCCTCTTCAGTCCTTAGTGGAATCTCTTCACCCAATTTATTTTCTATATTTAAAATATCGCCAAAGAATGTACAATATTTTGCACATCAGATAAAAGTACTGTGAAACTAAGATAAATTCAGTTTTAAAAACTATCAAAAACTATTATAATAGATTTAATATATTGAGCCGGTGCTGATACTACAAGTATTTAAATATCATAGTATCAGGCTAATAATCATCTGTTGACTAAGGGGACTACCTATGGAAGATCAAAGATCCAGTATGTTATTGTTTTTGAGTAAATATACTATAGAGGATTCTGAAAAATCTAAAAAGATGAGAATCATATTATAATTGAAAATAATAGAGGACTACGATTCTATATAATTGACAATGATAACTAATAAATTAGCTTTTTCGGATGCCGCTACTAACGATGCTCCTGCGAGATTTCTTCTGAAGTTGGCAAAAATAATAAAGAACCCATAGATACTGTATCGTATCAAAAGATGTTTACAATATTAAACTTCCACAATTAGAAAAATGAGAGTAGTAAATTGAACTGGAAAAGGGTAAAACAGCTTTTGATCGTTTTCAGCTTTAATAAGGAATGAGGTAGGACCTTCAATAGAAATCATTCCTATTTATTATGACTTTCAGTCCGAATAATAGAATTTTGACCAAAAGATAAGCCTACCTACATATATAACCAAATTAAAACCAGTGATATTGGAAAACTCATTTATATTGACTATACAGGTGGACTTCGAGACAGCAGTTTGTTTATGATAGCACTTATACGATGTTGGAATTTAAGGAATAGTATGTAAAGATATCATATATAGTGATTTTTCTCTAAACAGCAATTCGTAACATTAGATATATTTACGATATGTTTAGATGATTAATGGAGTAAAGTGAGGTTTGTCGGTCACAGGAAATGCAAGACAGTTGGTAGATTTCCAAAAAGAAATTGGAGAACACTACAAATAATGATAATGTAGCAACTTTGTTAGCAGCTTCAAAGTTTCTCCGATACTGTGCTCTGTGTAATGTAGGTTCCATAGTTGATGCTATTACTTCTATAAGTGAATCTATTAATACATTGGAGCAAGATATAAGTGACGATATATTTGTTCAAATGTTTAAGACTCTAATACCTACAGTAAAGGAAAAGCTGTATATTGATAAAACTCCACCATCTATTTTGGATCTGTCTCAGTGGTGTTTGGATAATAATATGTTGCAGCAGGCAGTAACTATATATAATGAGAAAATACTAAAGCTATTATATTTTATAATAACTATGATGATTTTAAGAATGAACTCAAAACCGATTCCAAAATATAGAAGTTATAGAGATATACGAGAAGTATAAAAATCTCCAGCAAAATTTGGGACGAATTTGACTGATTCTGATGGAAAAGAAATAAATATAAAAAGAAAATATCAGACTATATAGATTGTGAAACATCTCAATGTACAGAACAAATGTAAAAGGCATGAGGTTGACGAAATAGAAGATTGTTCAATAATTGTTTTATAAAGCTTTTAAAACAATAAAAATCAATATACACATGAGATGAGTTATCGAAAAGATATGTACATAAAGCCAAATTTTCAGGGACTTTTATGACTTCTTTTATGAATAACGAAGATATTTTTGTGAAATGTCTCAGGACAAGATTACTAAGGATATAAAGCCAATCTTTTCTTTACAGGAACTTGAAACATCAAACCCGAAGTTATGGCAAGCTATGAAATATTACCATGCTGTTAAAATACTCAGAAATAATATTAACCATAGATAGTGGTGATGTTGAGGTATGAATGCAAAAATGCAAAGAATACCTGGAAGAAAAAGGCTTGGGTGATACTGCAATAGCTGCCAGTGAAACATTCAAGTTTGAATTAGAAAGTAAATTCATTTCAGATACTCTAGAGGCTGCTATAGAATTCTCATGAAAGAGATCTGCAAAAATTAATACAATCTCAAAAAGCAGCAACCTGTATATTACAGGCTGTTGCTTTTTATAAAAAGTAAACCAATTTCTTCTATATACTTTATATTTTCTTTATATTCCTAATATTTTTGCCAAATTCTTCGCCTTTTTATTGCAGTGGACTTCGCATACTGTTTGCAATTTTCAAAGTCCGGACCATTTGGCATCTTCATCCAAATATATATCTCTTCATCGCTTCCCTTAAATAATCAGCATAATAAGTACAGATATCCAAAACTCTGTTTATCCATACAGGTGGCTTATTATTCTTTACAACAACCCTCCGGCGTATTTGATACACTCAACAAGCATTACATAGCATATGGCCAAAAAGCTTGCTTTCTTTCTCAACTATTCTTACCAGCTTTGCAGGGCTTATCTCCTCTCATGTAATAAAAGTTCTCTCATTATTTCTCTTAAATTCTCTCAGATAAATCTCCTGAGTCCACCAGTTGTCTGAAAAGACTTTTTGCTCCATAAATACTCTCTCCATCCTGGCCAAAGTACTCACTGCTATAGTCAAAAATATCTTTGAGTAAGGTGTTGAGCTGCCCTCAAGAGGTCCTTCTTTTTCACCTCTCCAGTTTCTATATTTGCTTACTACAACATTTTTCTTTACCGGATCATAATGAAGCCATACGCTTTTTGCTTTCTCATCTATAATTTTTCCGTCACTGTCGACTACAGCTCCCGACATGTTTGAGCCTCTTTTGAATTCCGTAAAACCATCCATAAATATATACTTGAAACAGCCTGTCGAGGTATATCCGGTAATTTCAAATCAAAGCTAAAAGCTTTTTCACCTTTTCTTACTTCAAATACATTTATATCAAACTCAACATTATCATAGATAAGCTTTTTGGCCTTTGGTAATGTCATCCATACTTCATCAAAATCATTCTGCGTATTTTGATTCTGTACTTCTTCATACTTTTCTTCTTTTATATCCATACTAGAGAATTTAGCTTATTCACTATTTCCTTAGCATATTCTACAGACTTTTGAAGATCCGGATTTTTGGCAAGACTCTTTTACAGCATTCATTTCCAATGCATTTTTAGAAATAATATTTTTCCACCGCAAAAATAACTTCATCAATATAATCTCTTATAAACTTTACTATCTGTGCAGTACCTGAGAGCATTCTTAGCGACATTAAAGATACTCCACACATATCATCATGGCTTTCCAAACAAGACTTAGCATACCTTCTTTAGCCATATTGTCCATTGCATAAGGCAGTTTACAAGTTTGACGGTGTACCGCCACTCCAATCCAGGTATGAAACATCTGCAATTCCCGGTAATAGAAGTCCTCTTTCCCATAGCTTTCATGAGTTGCCGAAATAACATCTGCAACATTCTCATCATTTAAGTTACTCCACGCTGCGATCCAGTTCATCATTGCACCTTTTGTAAGAGGCTTTCTCCTTTTTGCTATCTGCCTTAAATTTATGCCCTGACTATGATGAGGCTTTCACTATCTCTTCGTATGGCGGTAGTGAATAATCTCCCCAGGTCGGGAAAATAGAATACATATCTTCATAACACCATGAGAAAGCCTAAAAGGAAATGCTTTTAAACTTTCCGGCACATCAACGTCCACTCTCCAATATGTATTTTTCGAATAAAAATTCCGGTTCAATATATGGATCGTCTAAATATTCTTTTTATTATTTCCTCAACAAAAATATCTTCTCCCTTTACATCCTTTAAAAATCTCCCAAAGGAAGTAAATTTTTAATTTTAATCCATCTGTTTTTCCAAAAACCTTTTTATCTTCTTTTTGTAATACGTTCAATATCCAACCTGGTAATTGCAAACTGTAAATCCGGTTCAGCGACATATAAAAATTCTCATTCTTATACTTGATAAGTCTATCTGTCAAATCAGGTAAAGATATGCTTAGGTCCTCCCTAACTTGCAGTGTACTTATATATGAGCCATATTTATCTATCGACTCAAATAATACTACCCTTCTTGTATAAACTAATCCGCTATACCTGATTTTTTAAAACTTCCTTCTCACCATTCCATTCATTCGTCTTACTATCCGGACATATATTATTCTCAATATTTTTTGCCCATCTTCCAAGTGCCCATATACCACTTGAATCATTTATTGTAATTCCTGCCAGGCTTATTTTTGCTTCATCAGGATTTTTATGTGCAATATAATTTGCCATTGCAATAAATCTCTCGAAAGCCACATCGTCAATATATTCTTTTTCTGTCAGAAATCACTGCCAACAGATCTGTAAGATTTTCCGGCGAAATTTCTCCCTATTTCAAACCTTTGGCACCTCCCAAAGTTTTGGGTGTTTCTCCCAAAGCCCTTGCACCTCTTCTTTTTATATCTTCCTGTTCTATCTTAAGTCCCCAAACCTTTTTCAATGCTTACCGCAAGCTTTGCTATACTTTTATCCTCATCCTGCTTATAAAGTAAGAGCCAATCTTCATACTCATTTGCAGACTTTGGTATTTCCCTTTTTAAAACAGAATTTAAAATCAATTTTTTTATTCTTTTCACCTTGGCAGAACTACAGGAAATAAGTATTGTATATAACCAATCTTCAGTAGCACTCTCTATAAGTACAGGTGCAAATCGCTCAAGTATTGCCGTTTCTCCAAGACCAAGCAGTGGAATAATTGTTTCCATTCTTTCTATAATATCACTGTCATCTAAGTCCGATTTGCTCTCAAAACATTTACATATTCTTTTCTGTCTCCCGGCCTTTGTGCAATGCTAAGTCCGTAAAATACCTGCTCCATAGCAGTATCTTTTGCAATAAGATTATTTTTTACACCCCATATAAGTATATCAGAGAAAGGTCCGGTTGCAGGCACATTTAAAGCCACTCCGGCTTCTATATGCTCTTTTGAACCTTCTTAAAATCTCTTCCTTTTTCAATTACAAATCTCTCATCAAAATTATAGTCTTTTCTTTTTGATGTCAGAAGAATTGCCGCTGCAGCTGCCCAGTCCTTCATATACTCCACAGACTCCGGAATTTCAAGATTCATTTCATGCACAAGTTTTAATGCCAACATTCCAAGCACTGACAGGGAATGCTCCCATATTCTCCTGTTTGATGTACAGGCGGCTTGTATAAAGTTCATTGCGAAAGTCTCACCTCTCTCCTTTATAGCCTTTAGAGCGACTTTGCTGCTTCTTCTAAGAATATTTGCAGCCTCTTGGCATCCACTACCCACTCTTATAGCAAAGATTGCAAGCTTTTCAAGATCTACATCCACCACAGAAACAAATCCATATGTATTATCTGATAATTGTTTTATCTCCGTCCAGTCTCCGGATTTTAATCCTTCTCTTGCCTCTTTTTGCTCTTCTTTGCTTCCTATTCCAAGATTTAAAAATATCATCAAAATCTGTCTCTTCATAGCCAAGAGAACGATATATTTCTGCTGCTTTTTCCAGTTTGCTTGCCATACTATACTCCTTTTTTTAGTTTTACCGCCAAGATATGTTTACATGGGCCTCTACCGTTTTGATGTTTCAGATACCATGTACAGGTGCATTTTGCATTCTCAAGGTTTTCATCTATAGGAAAAATAACTCTGTAAGTTGTATCTCCTGATTTTTACATGCCATATATTATCATCAATATATTCAGTATCTTCAACCAGCTTCTTTGCACCCACAAGCCTTGGATTATCCTTTAAAACTCTATCCGGATCATCCGGCAATTCCCTATGGAAAAATGCTCTATCTCTGACATCAAACCCAAGCTTCCCTGAAACGGCAAGCAGCTCCATTGCATCATTCATATCATTTTTACTATTCCGATTGATTTTGATATTTTATCAATATCAAGTCTTGATTCAAAGTTTAATATATTATCAATTTTATCCGCACATCTCAAGTATTTTTAGGAGTTGAAAGCGAATCAAGTAATGCTCCTCGCCTGAATATCCCTTCATAACTTTTCGCTGTTAAACTGAGGGTAATATTTGCTCCGGTCATACATACTTCAATCATCATCTGCCCCGGCTCACCATCATTCGGTGCATAAAAATAAACAGCATTTACATTACTCATTATCCTCTTAAGTGCACTGAGTCTCATGGAGTCCGCTGATATATACGCTAGTTTTTTCTTCTCTCGGCTTTAACATTACACCTGTCTTTGTAGGTGTCAGCCATCCCCAGATCTTTTCCTTACGCTGTAACAGCAGGTAACATTGCAATAAATGATTTTTGCCTGCATTCCCTCAATATGGAAATTTATATTCCATATTTTGATGCAAACATAGCACAGTTACAAGTGCTCTTAACCCATCTGTCAGGCATTTTTACAGGTCTTTGTATATGTATATCTGTCAACACACTACCATCAAGATTCTTACTGTGTAGAGCCTTCCATCCGTCATCTCCTATACGAAAACTTTAATCTGTCCCCCTGTCTTACATTAAAGAGACTTTCTTAGATTACTGCCTATATCCACATTTGTAGTACCATAAAAGTATCTCCCCAGTCCAGTGCACTTTGGAATAGATCCATTCTTGCATAAACACCATTGCAGGCTGAAAAGCATTCCGCCCTCAATATATCACCCTGGGCAGAAAGAATAGGGTCTCTTTGTGCGACCGGTACGTATTTAAAGTATCTTGTACTGACTATATCTGCAAGTACCAAAAGTCCCACCTGAAACTATTGTCGGGTATATAATCTCTCCATTGAAAAATAAAGGGATCATTCTCTACACCGTTTGGGGTTAGTGCAGGTGCTATAGACAATGCCAGATTGCCATTAATAAGGGTTGATGCTGTTTTAAATTCTCTCATTATATCCCCCTGAAATTTTATATTGTATTTTTCAATAAAATTCTATTTAGTATTTTTAAATGGCAATTCCCAGGAGTGCCATTTTATTCTATCATATATTTTTCTATTTTACTTGTTTGATATGATTTTAATCCTATTCCGTATAATCATTTTAGAACATATACCGGAATATTCTTCATATATTCTTCCGCAGCCGAACCTGAAGGAGTGTATACATATAATTCTGTTATTTTATTAAACATAGAGCCTTGTCCAAATATTGATCTTCCGATCCACAGTACCGGGAATATACATAAATTACAAGATAAAAATAATTCTGCAGGTAGAGATTTTACTCTCTTTGGGTATCCTTATTTCTATAATATTTGTCCATGCATGCCTCTTTTTCCAAGCTTTCTTACACTGTCCGGAATATTAATTTTTCTCTAAATGTATTCCCCTTAAATGCCGACTCACCTATCTCAAGAAGTCCATCAGGCAAAACTATTTCTTTTCAAATCCCGAAGAATAATATGAAAAATAATGTGATAATCCACATTTAGCTATTTTGTGATTCCTTCCGGAATCACCAATATTTTCTCCTGCTTAAGTCCCTTCCATCCACTACAATACATCATCAAAATATAATAAGTCCATCTTCATTACATAGTGAAAGACAACCGGAAAAAATCCCCTTTTCTGTTTTTACTTTTTGTGGCAATACGATTTCTTTTAAATTCGAACATCCTTCAAAAGCATATTCATCTATTTTTTAACCGTTTTGGGAACTTTAATAGTTTCTATAGATTCACATCCTCTCAAAGCTCCCCAGCCTATTTCTCTTAACCTTTAGGGATAACAACTGATTTGATCTTCTTTCTACTCTCTACATTTTTGATCCTTATACCTGAAGTAGAAAAAGCTCTATCCCCAATTGATGTTACCAGTGCTCTGCCAAATTACTGATGGAATTTCTATTTTCCTCTTCATTACCCTTATAACTTTTAATCTCCAATGTTTCCATCATACTTTTATATATCTCCACTTTTTCTTCATAGCTGATACAGAATTAGGATTTTCCATAAGTTCCTTAAGCATCTTTGCTTCTACCCTTAATTTCTCTAATGCAAGATCCACAGTTCTGTTCTTAAAATCTATCAGCCATAAAGTGCCTCTTCATATCCATTCTCACGTGCAAAAATCTATTAATCCTTCACGCTTCTCTGCAATTCTTAGCCATCCACCCTCAGCCATTATTTTCAGCTTTTCAATATCATTATTTGATACAGCATTTTTCAAAAGTCCTATTAATGATATATATCTGCATTTTAAAAACATATGACAATGACTCTCTATTCCATTTTAGCGTAATCAAATATCCTCTGACTTATAAAAAGTTTTCTTACCTGCATTTTGCAAGTTTATCAAATCTTTTCTAATACAGGAGAAGTTTCTCTTCTTTTAATCTATACTTTCCACATAAGTACTTCGATATTTTGATTTAATTGCAGATGTTAATATATCAAGGCATGTGATCCCCGGAACGCCTTTCACAACAGTTAGCTTCCATATCATTCAAATTTACACCCATATCTATCAGTGCATCTGCAACACCAGTTCATCATTTGTCAATGCCCAGTAGAGCATACCATCCATTGAAGCCTCTAAATCTTTTATTTTCAATAAAATATTTTGCAATCTCAATTCGTTTTTCTAAAGCTTGAGTGGTACCCAGCTCTTTTACAATATTCATCTTAGTGAACTCCGCATAAACCGGAATTTTTATAGAGCTGTTTCACTTATCCGAGTCAAATGACTTCTCCGCACGATCATAAAAGTACAATCTGTCCAATAATATCCATAACCGGCTTTGCTGTTATTTTATATTTTCTTTGAAAAGCCCCATTTCATTGTAGTTAAAGAAAGTTGCTTTGTTATTTGCTAAAACTTTCTAAACTCCATTCCTCTGTCTGTTGCTAATCCCAATGCACGTGCTGTCATTTCAAAGTTTTTATACTTTATCAACAACCTGCAGATACCAAGTGTTCCTTTTGAACAGCTTCTCCTAATACTTTTTACTGGCAACCACCTCGGTCCTTTGGGTGAAAGGTTTTGTATTATATTTTATCCCCATAATATAGCCTCTATTTCAATTTACATTACTGCTAGGACATCTACTTGTCCATTATAAACCACCTACTTGATATCTTCGTAGGTCAATCCTCATACTCTGAGCCATCTCAACAATTTCCTCATCCGTTACAACATCCAAATCAAATGATTCTGTTAATGCGCCCTCAAAAACCTCCACCAAAAGCATGTTCCCATTTCTTCTCGTATATCATCTCTTAATCTGTCAATATCTATTGTAATTTTTCTCATCTTCTGACATACACACCTCCATAATGCAATTATATACAATATGTTGTCCCTTAAAAGGATACATTACATATAATACACATTGCTTTTAATATTATGTACTACAATACAGTATAGTATCAACTATATATCAATATTGGTATATAAATATTATAATAAAGAATACATGTATTTTTAAAACCATCCTCAGTCCATATATTAGAATAGTAATGATATAAATAGGGCTCTGATATATAATATATTTAGAAAATAAAATATTGTATTACTTTTTATTAAATAGTCCAAAGTTACATTCCATACAAGCATTATTGTGGTTACAGAGCTTACTACCCCAATGATGGTAACAGACATTCCCTATAGTCTTATACAAACTATTACTACTTATTATTTCATTATGGCTAACAAATCACAACGGAATAAGATATCTTCAGGCATATGGATTACAAATCTAATACCTAATATAAAAACAGGAAAAAGGATTAAATATAGCTCTTTCTCGTTTTAACCTACGCTCAAGATTACCTATATGTCTATTTAATGAATCTACAAAAATTCCTGCAAGATGCGAAATCTGCTTTTATCTTAATTCTATTATCTCCTATTCATCTACAGCCCTAAGTTCCGGAATTACGTTTGAAAATACCGGGTAGTTTAAATAATGCACACCTTGATCTATATAATTTGAGAGAATTCCATCACTACCTAATTCCTCTTGTATGGCATCCACTTCACGAATATATATATATAAACTATCTTTTATTATGTAATCTTCGTAAAATAGATTTACCATTTCTATAAATAAATTTCTAAATGATACTGTGAAAGCTTCGTCTTTTTAAAAAGTGAGTTTATACAATATAGCCTCAAAAAGAAAATCCTATAAAATAATTCCAAATGTAATAAATATAGCTATTTGTCTGTAATCCATCTAATATATCCTCCTTTCTATAAATTTAAAGATATTATCATAATTCCAACAAACTCTCTTTTAAAAATTTTTATATATTATGATCTCATAATTGTTTTGTCTTTCTTCTCCAATTTCTACTATTATGTTCTATAATTTCTATTTTCTCTTTACGCTCTAATCGATGGTGATTTCACCCCCTATATATTCAAGCTCTTTATTCATTCTAGCAATCTCATATTTAATTCTATTGATCCTAGCTTCATCAGTGTCTTCAATTTCGATGTAATCAATCGAAAAATTACCATTATTATAATCATCTGTTCCTTCAATGAAATCATATATGCCCTCAGTTAAATACTCTATATAATTTATCAATCTATTATCAATAGAGATAAGTTTATATGGATCTATGCTATACTATCAGAATATATTCCAACATCATGTGTTTGCCCACCTCATTAAGTTGCTCATCCTCAATTTTCATAATACTGCCCATTGTTTCCACATAACATCTCTGTCTTAGTGATATCTTTGTCATAACAATACGCTCAATTTTCTGATATTCTTTTTACAATTAACTCCTATTAAAAGGATCTAGGTATTCGCTCAAAACAAAGTAGCAAATCTAATTCATCTCCAAGTTTATAGCTAAACTTCATAGATTCAAAATATATAGTGCAAACAATAATCCCTTTCCAAAGCATTTCATTACTCAATCTATCGACCTTAAGACTCTTAACAATATTGTTATGCTATTGTTACTCTTCCAAAATACATCTTCGCCATCTGTGATGTGCAGGTGAATCCCAGAAATATTATCAACCACTACTATCACTTTGCCATTTTGGCATTAAACGAATGAGTCTATGGTCTTCCATCACAAAGGCTTTCATCTTTTAGTTGATCAACAATTTTACCTTTATTTTTGAATGCACACATCTTCTATCAAATCCCACTTTAATATATATAGCCTTTATCTGTCTGTACGAATACTATTGGTTCATTACCTTGATGAAAAATTCAGTCCATTACTCAATTCCTCTTCTGCAATCTTACCATAGTCTTTCTTATAATCATTGTATCAACAGTTTCCAGACCAATGTATAAATCTGGGCTCTTGCTTTTAAATATAGATAAATATCTTCCCCATCTATCTTTGTACTTTATCATCACAAAGTAAAAATCCACCCAATCTTCTTCCTCAATACAGCTACTCTTTTTCAGTACAGCTCATTGAAAAGTTCAATGATTTCATTAAATTTTCTCTACTATAAACCCTATTTTTACAAATGGATCATTATATAGTTCCTCCAAAATCAATATTATAAGATCCTTGAGATTAAATCTATCTTTTTCTTTAGTGAATAAGTCAATAGCTTCTACATCGAATGTATTTCTTGATTCAACAAATAATCCATTTAGGTTGATTGCTTTTTATTAGAAAGGCTTTTAATTTTCTTCTTGTAATATTAGTTAGCATTCCTGCCTTAGAGAATATAGAATATATCTACAAGTCTGGATATATGCATTCCCACCATAACATCTCCACCGGTATAAATCTTTTATATATATCCCTCATTTCATCACCTAGATGATCTCTCCTACTAAAATTCATAGCTTACACCTCCTATTTACCCCATACATATGAAATAACCTCTTCAATTGTATCTACAGGAATCATTTTTATGCTTAATCTCTCATCTTTTCAGATACAAGACCCTTGTAAGATTCTGAAGGCAAAATTATTGTATTTTACTCCACATCTTTCGGCTGCAATGCACTTCTCAAATACACTCCCAACCGGTCTAATATGTCCTTATATATCGATACTGCCTGTAAATGAAATGCTTTGCTATTGGCTTTTCTAATAAACATGAAAGTATCGACATTGCAATAGTCACACCGGCTGAAGGACCATCTTTTTCATTCCTTCAGTTATATGAATATGCAATTTTGGTAACTCTTTTTAAATACTTACTAATAAAGCAACAAGCAACGGATACCGACTCAAGGCAGGAACCTTCTAATAAACCTGTTATCACAATATTTTTTATCCTGATAAGGGTTAACCACTGTTTCGACTGCCATAAGTACTCCAATACCTGATGTCTGTGACTGCCAGTGCCTGAGCCATACCACATTTACCTATGAAAGTTGCAGGGATACCATCTAATCCAACCGTTCTATTTTTTCCCAATGTATATTTAATATCGTTCTGATCAATATGTACATCTACACTTTCAAATGTACAATTATTTTGTCGTGCTATTCTCATAAGAATATATTCAAAAATCACGTTCAACATTACGTATACCCGGAGATATATCATAATTTTAAGATATAGATCCAAGGCTTCACTATCTATAGAAATATCCTTAATATTAAAATTCGTCTTAAGTTTAGGCAAGACATAGTCTGTTATGATTGACTTTTTATCTGAATTTGGTAGCTACTATACTCTATAATTTCCATACGATCTCTTATAGGAATTGGAATACTGGATATATCATTAAATGTCAGCATTACAAGGAAATTATTTTAGAATAAAACATTCAAATAATTGTCATAAAATATTCCTCATTTGGATCTAGAAACTCGTATAATGTGTTCTATGAAATCAGGTGTAGATTTATCTATCTCATCCAGTGCATAATCACATCTGAATAACATCCATGTCCACTTTTTGAAAAGCTCTTTTATTATGAGTGACGGAGCTGAATTATAATTTTTATTACAACCATTAATTACTTCAGCTCCGCCGCCTCCTCCTACATTTATTTTTATAAAGTTCCTATTTAAAGCCTTTGCAACACTGATTGCCGCACTGCTTTTTACTCTGTACCTGCCTTTCCTTTCAGCCCAATCACTGTCATTCTATTTACATTATTTCCAAGCTCTTTCGAAAGAATGGCTGCTTCTATTCTCTCCGCAAAATCATTCTGAATATACTGTGACTTGCTCAATTCTTCAATCACAGAGCCCATAACCAAAGATTTATCATTAGGCTTAAATATATTTGATATATAGTGAATAACATCTATCGTGTCTCTCTTAGGCCATCATTCTTCTCAAAATTAAGAATGTTAAAACAATTTAACAGCCTTTTTGAATACATTCCGGGTACTCAAAGTAACAATTAAAGAACTTATGCTCCGTTTCCGTTATCTCTCTAACATATTTATTCTTATTTTTCATAATCTTCCTCCTTATAATCACTCAATAGGTTTTAATAGAATAGTCTGGAAATGACTTATCACCTTTTGCAACTGTCTTAACAACTATTGAGCGTATCATGCTATCCAGCTTGTCCATGTTCATATTCGTATGTTTATAAATCAATGTTTTACAAGATTCAACCGGAATATTTTTGTGGAAAATCAAGCCCATATTCCTTACAATATTTAGGAACAATTACTTTGTTAATAATTTCTACAATTTCCTGCTCTTCTAAATCTTGAAAATAAATTGTTGTCATATTTGCCCTCACATGTTGAGGGATTTTTTGATATCACTACAAGTTACGATAACTAACATATTTGAAAGGTCAATTTTAACTTCAGCAAACATATCCATATATGTTGTCTTATTGAGCAAAGGTGTCATTAAACTTCTTATGTTTGATTCATAAAGATTAAAAATCTTCACAACTAACACCCCCTAAGGCCAGCTTCTTTTTATACAGTCATAAATAAAAGCCAGCTTTTTACATCATATATATATTTTAGATGAGCCGATAAGAGGTTCGTTTTTCACCAAAAATCAGCACCTGCTAAGTTTATTATCAGATAACCTGTTCCAATAGAAGAGCTATTGTCTGCAAGCTTATTTTATTCCGGTATCAGGATTACCAATAAAACACAATGTTTTGGGAACCACTTTTGAAATATTACTTGCTCTAAGTTCTGTATAGATTTCATTTAACTGCTGATTATATCCAATATGCTTTTCCAATCTTTTCTTGTAATGCCTCTACATCAATATATTTATATTCTGCATTATTTATCCAATCAAATTCTAAAATATCCGACATTACCCTATATAGTTCGTCTTCTCTTCAGATGAACTGATTTTTAGATTTTCAATCTTGAGGATTCATATACAGATCTAAACTCTTTTGGCATAACCTTTTACAATATCATAGTATGCTTCCATCTCATCCCGACTACTATATAATGCTATTTGACAGCCATCATTTTTCATTAACAGCCTTTTTATCAGCCAGAGCTATCTTCTTATCACATAGATCTCTCTCCTAATTTCTGGACTGAATTTTTCTATGCTCTTCTGGAACTTAAGTTTCTCATCTTCTGTTAATTTATTTGTTATAACAAGACTTTCTTCTCTACCTGTCACATCAACAATTGTTCTAATATACCACTTCTCCATCATCTTCTCATAATCATAGGTCTTAATACCGGAGAAGTATACTTTCTTATTTTTCAATGAATCAAAGTATTTTAGATGTTTATCTGTTAAAGAAACCTTAACCTCACCTTCGTCATCATATCTTTATTACTGCCATACCACTTGAATCTGTGTCAATATCCAAAAAGTTACTGTCTTATCCAATAATTCACATTCTCCGGCAGATATTTTTCTTTTTCCTCATTAAAAGAGTCCTCTTCTATCTTTTTGTTAACTTCATATATAATATCATCAAATGTCGTCATATTATTTCTCCTATCTATTAATTTATACCTATCTTTTATAGATTATTTCACTTTTTATTCTAACATAAACTTTGTTTTTATATTGTTCCATCACTGTCCAAAAATGTCCAAATTCAAATACACACAATTATATTTTTAGATATGAAAATTTGGACAAATTTGGACTAAAAATACTCAACTCTCCGGATATCTTTTTATAAATCGAAATTATATACTAAAACCATCAAAATAAGGAGGTGATAATTTGAAACTGAATATTTGATGATGTTATAAACTTCATCAGCAACTAATAATGGAGGTAGCATATGAATAATATTATTAAAGACAGTCCACATAATGTATGTTCTTCATAGTAATGGGGATGAACAAATCATATATGATTCAAAGACAAGGTTTAAAGTGATAAGAAATTTAAGTACTTCTGTAGAATGTAAAAGACCATTTAAACCGATATTCTGGGAGAGTCATGAGGGAATAATAAAGCAATATGCAAAACAACAATTTTAAATGTTTATCATAGTCATTATGGTAAGAAAAGAAGTGTGCATTAAAGTCCGGTTTTATAATTATATTGACCGAGTATGCAGCAAATAATAAAGAATATGAAAAGGCTTTTTAATATATATTGTATAAAAACATCTCATAATTAATTTAAAATAACAACTCATCTTATAAAGAACCATAGGCTTTGATTTACCCTATGGTTCTTTCATTATTTTTATATTTTCCTTCTCTTATACTTCTCATATATCTCTTTATAATCTTCATATGTAGGTATATTTATTGAGAATGATTTGAAAATCCTCTTCGAATGTTCCCTTTGTCATTTCTCTCTCAAACAGTTTTTCATTTCCCCTTCCTTTTCAAAAAGATCTATTGGTGAAAACCTAAGTTGTCGAATGGCTGATTTTTCTAAACCTATACTATGATAAAATGTATATAGTACTGAACGTATAGCGATACAATCTGAATATCTCATAAAAATATCTTGTAGCAAAACATGGTAATGTTTCGCCAAAAGTAATAATGCGTCTTTGTATTTATCAGAGTCTGTTCCATAGAATTTCTTTGTAATACGAACAATAAGATATCTTATGTATCTTGAATAGATATAATATTCTTCACAAATTTCAATATATATATATTCTGCTATCATTTTAAGTCTTTATATTTTATGTATTGTAATCCCGATATGGGCAATATTTGAATAAATAAGACTTAGAACTTCCAAATCCTTTTACTTCGCTAATTTTAACAGTTCTGTTTTTCTTTATTCGATTTCAAATAAGAAAACTTATATACACCTCATCCCTTATCTTATCATTTAATGCCTTTAAATTTTTATTATTGAGGAGATTTTCTAATGCCAAAACACATATCTCAACCTTTTTCTTATATGATAGATGTAAGAAGCCTGATTCAATACGAATCAGGTTATTATTATCTGTAGCTTAATATTACCTTGTTTAGATTTATCTGTTGTTTCTATGGCAATTGCATATATGCATCCCTTGAATTTTTCTTATATCATCAATACTGATGTTTTCAAAATTGTCTGTGACTGTATTCTACTAAAAAATCCAGAGTCTCAGAGATTTATTTGATAGAATCCTCATGGTGGATTGTATCTCACATATCAGAAATAGCATATAAAGTATTTATAAAACGCGAGTTTCATCCTCTGATAAGGAATAAAATGACTCCTTTTCAATTACATTCTTAAAAAGCCACATATATTCTGTTTTAATGTCGCCATACATATCATCTGGATCTTTAACCTGCAGAGATTTTTCTATATCCGGCAAGCGATCACGATAAAAATCCAAAAATAGCGAGGCAGTCTAAACTCTATAAACTTCTCAACTATGCTATCAACAGTCTCTTTTTTGTATTTTTATATGCCTTTATTTTTGAATCCTTCACCCCCAAAAATATTGGTTACAATAGTGATTCCAAATATCTAAAAATTAATTTATTGAAAATACTTATTGTATTACTATCACATTTTGAGACTATATCTGTACCATTTTGGGTTATAAATATATTCTTCTTGTTGCAGTTTTTCCTATTAAATTTTTAGTTTTGAGAAAATATTTATCTTCACCTTTGCTAAAAATTCATGTAGTGCACCGATATATCTTTCAGGGTTCATCTATTTTTCCTGTTGTACCATATTTTCCTCTCCTGTAATTATATCTATATCTCGACCCAACTGATTTGTAGGAAAATAATCCGTATATTTACCTGTACGTTCATTGTGTTCTAGTCGTATACCAAGAGTTTCCTTAAAGATAATTTCAACAATTCTTTTTAAAATGCGCGTTTTTCTATCTGATTCTTATCGCTCATTATACCCCCTTAAAAACTATAGTTTGTCTATCAATGTCTTTATTGTAATACCTTCTTTTTATCTTCCGGTAAGCTGGACCATTTTAAATTACTGGTCAGTATATTTATACTATACAGACTTTTATAATCCATTTCTACCCTCCTATAATGTCCCAAATAAAAATCTTATAGCTCAATTTTTAATTATAAAAATAATAATACATTAACATTATACTATCTTATTATTTACGTTTCAATTAAAAACAATATGTTATATTATATATATATTGAAAGCTATAACAATATTTCAATAAATATTTTATGTTATTTCTAATGAAAAATTACTATTTTTAGTATTTAAAAGACCCATCAAATGGTATTTCTACCAAATGATATGTCTTTTTATAAGTCTACTATATGCCGAATATTTTCACTTATTAGTACAGCTTCGCCCCTGCCGGTATATGATTGTTCACCATTATAAGATGTAGTTTTCTCCTTCTCCCTCTTTGAACTCATTTACAGCACTTAAGAGCATACCATATGATTCAATTCCCATCATTGCTCTTGAGTGGAAGGTTTGTAATAGCTATGAGTGTCTTTCCGACAAGCTCCTCCGGCTCATAGAAACTCATGGATACCTGAAAGAATTGTTCTATCCACTCTTGTTCCGTCATCAAGTGTAAGTGTAAAAAGCTTCTTACTACTTGGAACTGCGACACAGTTCTTTACCTTTACTGCTCTAAGTCTGATTTTGAGAATGTCTCAAAAATCAACACTCTCTTCAAAGAGTGGCTCAATCTTTTACATTTGAGAAATCTATCTTCTCATTTGGTGTAAAAGAAACTTGTATTTGAATCTAACGATTCTTCATTTCCTGCATTAGCAGGCTTTGTCAAGACTCTTCATTGTAGGGAAGAGTAATACATCTCTGATAGCAGGTGAGTTTGTAAGCAACATTACAAGTCTGTCGATACCATATCCAACTACCTCCGTAGGTGGCATACCTATCTCTAGAGCATCAGAAGTCTTCATCAGTATGATTTGCTTCCTCGTCTCCTGCTGCAAATGCTTCTTCCTGTGCAAGAAATCTCTCTTTGATCTATTGGATCATTAAGCTCTGAATATGCATTTGCCATCTCTCTACCATAGATAAAGAGCTCAAATCTTTCTACATATCTTGGGTCGCTTGGCTTTTTCTTTGTAAGAGGTGATACCTCTATAGGATGATCCATCACAAATGTAGGCTGTATAAGTTTATCCTCTACAAATTCCTCAAAGAAGAGGTTAGTGATATCACCTCTCAAGTGACGCTCCTCAAACTCAATGCCTTTTTCCTTTGCAATTGCTTTTGCCTCTTCAGTTGTCTCTATCTGGTCAAAATCAATGCCTGAGTACTTCTTTATAGCCTCAACCATAGTAATTCTCTCAAAAAGGCTTTCCAAGATCAATCATTGCCTCAGCATAAGGTATTGTAGTAGTACCGCAAACTGTCTCTGCCAGGTATCTGAACATATTTTTCAGTAAGGTCCATCATACCGTGGTAGTCTGTGTATGCCTGATAAAGCTCCACAAGTGTAAACTCAGGGTTATGTCTTGTATCTACACCCTCATTTCTAAACACTCTACCTATCTCATATCTCTCTCCAATCCACCTACAATAAGTCTCTTAAGATAAAGCTTTCAAGTGAAATACAAGCTTTACATCCTCATTTAAAAGCATTGAAATGTGTTAAATGGTCTGGCATGCACCGCCCGCATTGCTTACAAGCATTGGTGTTTCAACCTCCATAAAGCCCTGACCATCAAGAACTTTCTAATCTCTGTTATAATTTTTGATCTCTTTATAAATGTATCTTTTACATCCTCATTCATTATAAGATCCACATACCTTTGACGATATCTCTGTATCTGTATCTGTAGCCCGTGGAATTTCTCAGGAAGTGGCTTTAAGCTCTTTGAAAAGTAACTCTACCTTTGCAACGATGTAGCTTTATCTCACCCGTCTGTGTCTTGAAAACTTCACCTGTAACACCTACTATATCACCGATATCAAGCTTCTTGAATGCCTTGTATCTCGTCCTCACTCTACAGAATCTCTTGCTACATATGCCTGTTCTTCCCTTTAAATCTTGTACATGACAAAATGACGCCTTACCCTGATGACACGCTTTGACATAAGTCGACCTGCAATCTTGACACTTTTTCCGTCTAATTCCTCAAAATTATCCTTTATATCTGTACTATGCTTTTCTACATCATACTTTGTGATAAAGAAAGGATCATTGTTTGCTGCCTGTAACTCTGCAAGCTTATCTCTTCTTGCCTTTAAAATATGATTCAGGTCCTCTGTTGTCATTGGTTCATTGCTATTTGTCATATTTCCTCCTTAAGATACTCTTTGTATTTCCAATACCATATATTCTGAAACGCCTGTTTGTGTCTCTACAAATGCTGTCTCTCCAATTTTCTTTCCAAGTAAAGACTTACCAAGTGGTGACTCATTGCTTATCTTTCCTGCAAGAGAATCTGCCTCTGTTGAACCTACGATTTTAAAAATCAAGCTCCTCATCAAAGTCCTTATCAAGAATTTTCACCATACATCCGATACCTATAGTATCTAAGTCAACCTCATCCTCTACAACTACCTCTGCATTTTTCAGCAAATTCTCAAGTTGCTCTATTCTAGCTTCAATATCTCTCGCTCATCCTTGGCAGCATCATATTCTGCATTCTCTGAGAGATCTCCCTGTTCTCTAGCCTCTTTTATCTTTTCAGCAATCTCTTTTCTTTTGTTTACCTTAAGATCTTGTAACTCTTCCTCTAAGTTTCTAAGTCCCTCATAAGTTAATATATGCTTTTTCTCTGCCATATTTCCTCCATTTTGACTTCTATTTCACTCCTACAAAGTAAAACTGTCCTTTATTTTTATTTTGAAGTCAAAACTTTAACTTCAATCTAACTTTAAGATTAGAAAACCACTATACCGGCGTATGTGGCGAATTCAATACTTAATCTAACTAGTTCCGTGAGATTATACTATGACAACCCATTTATGTCAAGTAAAAACACTTTTAATGAAGACAAGATGAAGTATATCCTTCTAATAATTATTTACATAATATCTGAAAAGAAAAAGACAGGCTTGCTCAAGGCCTGTCTTTTTAAGTAAGAGGAAATTTCAATATGTGTAACACTGTATTATCAAATAAGGTTGCTCAAGTCTTACTTGATAGTATATGATAGTTTGAACCACCATATTGTGTATGTGTGATAGTTTTGCTACCCCACTATATATCTATGATAGCTTTCGCCACCATATCTTAAACTAGGTTTCCCTAATATAAGATCAAAAACATTAAAAATGCAGCTAACTGCTTTCCTGCTGCTTCCAATGCAGCTTTTTGCATCATCATCAGGCTCAAGGGTTTTGCTATAATGCCTTCTCGCCAATTATATTTGCTCCGGCATTTTGCATACGCTCTACCCATAATCTCATCCATTCACCATCGCCCCAGTCATATGAACCGAATAGAAGAACATTCTTGCCTGATACTTTGCCTTCAATCTCTGATACAAAGCTATCAACGGACTCATCAAGCTCCTCAGCTCCCATTGCAGGACATCCAATAGCGAATGCAGGCTGTGCCAATAATTCATCTACATTAACACCGTCTCACGAATACTAACTCAGGTGTTCCACCTGCTGCCTTTACTCCGTCTGCTATAACATTTGCCATAGCCTCTGTGTTTCCTTGTTGAACTCCAATAAACAATAAATGCCTTTTTCCATATTTTTACTCCTTCAAAGAATAATTTTTATAGGCTTGTAAACCATTATCAACAAGCTATATTTTTCCAGTCTATTACCAGCTAAAAACTCGTCAATAGCAATCTCTCTAGCCTCATCATAGCTTAAAAACTTTTTGTTTGGTTTCCTCCAAGTTGCCATATATTTTCCAGTATCCACTATGCAAGTATCTCTCTCCCTTGTTTTTCAAGGAAGCCCTTTATATCACATATTGATATCCAAGAAATATACCAACCTCGTGTGGAAACTCCTTAACCTTATTACAGAAACTATTCATCCTCTGATGTAGCCTAATAAGATTTGATATAAAATCATCTCTCCTATATCCAAACTCTCTCAAATACTCACTGACTTCTGTGTTTTAGATATTCTTTCAACTCAGTTGCTCTATATATACCATTACTAAATGTCTCTTTTTGCAGGTACACAGGATAATCAGACTTATATTTGTATTATGTAACTTTCTACTTATAAGCGAGCCCTTGTCATTTAAAAGAGCATTCCGAAATTCTTCTTCCCTTCAATACCGCCGCATTTTGAATGATAAGCCTAAGCTCTACATTATTTCATCATCTGAGTTGCAAGCCTTTTTATTATATCAACGGGCATATCTACCTCCTGTTGTTTTATAAAAAGTTTTCTTAACCCTCTTGGTTAGTACTCCTAACTTTATCACTTAATCTTATCTTTGTCAACACCTTTTTTAAAAATCCGCATCAATTTTATAATTTAATCTTTTATTTGTTTCTGGATGAATAAAGCTTAAGTTTATCGCTGCCAATGCCAACACTTTATCATACTCAAATTTTTATTTGACAGTCTCTTATTATATTTTATGATCTCCTAATAGTGAAAGCCATGAGGCACATTGCAATCTTATTTGATGATGCCTTCCGGTCACTAAATTTATCTTTTAGTCTGGTGATGCATATCTTCTATCTGAAAGGAATCCATCACCTCATAATTTTAAAACAGCTTCTTTTGCTCCAATAGTATTTTTATCTACTACTTTGCTTGTATTATTATCATACTTTTTATATAATCCTCAGCTCCCCATGATTTTTAAAAGGCAACCCTCTACCAAAGCCACATAGCTTTTTCTATATTCTTTTGTCTAAGTTCATTGCTTAATATTTCTGTGGATTTTATTCTTTTCCATATACCATTATTCCACTACAGGCTTATCAGAGTCATGTATAACTCTATATAAGCATCTTTACCTAAATATTTTTCAACAAGCTACCATATCCTCTTCAAATCCACTGCTTGACTGGCTTGATACACCTCTAGGTTTTACCACGACTATAATGTCCTTATCTTCAAATAATATTTGCGGTACCATTTATCAACCTTTCCTTTTCTGGTTTTTGTCAATTTTTATTTCACATTCTCTTTGCATTGCCACTATTTTATCTTCATATACTTCAAATGCACGCTAACTCCACAGGAAGCCTAGCTCTGGTATACTTTGCACCCTTTTCCGGCATTATGTGTCCTCACTCTCTTGTTTTATATCACAAGTCCATCCACAGTACAAACTTTTATCATTGCAACGCAATAGATATACGAAGGCATTTTTCTTCCAGCAGACAGATCGGAAATCGAGATGTCCGACTCCCAATCGTCTGCTTACTAATCTTTTCACTTCCATCAAATTACCCAATCAGTAAATTCTGTGGTATATATATCATCTTCCAAACTACTTGTATCAATACCATTCTTATTTAATAGTTCCTCCATTTGATTTATTCTCTCATGAAGTATATCTATAGTCTCAGCCAATTTTGAAATATCAGCATTCACCCTGTGCAAGCTTTATGTTTTTCTACAGCCTGTCCATTTAGTCTACAGGCTTTTGCAGGTATACCTACTGCTGTAGAATCACTTTCAAGAGGCTTTTAACAAAACAGAGTTTTGCTCCTATAGATGCATTGTCACCAACCTCAAAAAGAACCCAAAATTTTTGCACCAGCACCTACCATTACATTTTTCCCAAGTGTAGGATGTCTCTTTCCTTTTTGCTGTTCCTACACCACCCAGAGTAACTCCTGATATAATGTACAATTATCGCCAACAACTGCAGTTTCTCCTATTACAACACCAACACCACTATGGTCAATAAAAGCACTCCAGTACCGATCTCAGCTCCGGGATGAATCTCTATCAATGTAAAAATCTTGATATCTGTGATATCCATCTTGCTATAAAGAACATATGCTTTTTTTATAAAACCAATGTGCAATCCTATGCATAATCAAAGCATGAATGCCTTGATATAAAAATAAAACCTCAAATGCATTTCTAGCTGCCGGATCTCTCTCCTTTACAGCTTTTACATCATTCCAAACATCTCTAAAAAACATAATCTCTCCAAATACTAAGGTCAATGAAATTTCCTATATAAGCTCCCAGCTCCTTCATTGACAAATATATTCCATCTTCTGATACTTTTTTTGCAAAGTATGTAGCATATTCTTCCAATGCCGTATCATGCTCACCAAGTAATATCCTATTTTGGGCACCACAAGTAAACATCGGCAAATCATTCATACTATCCCCAAATACATAAGCATCTTCCAATGCTATATCATAGTAGTCAAGAACCTGAAGTACACCATTTCCCTTTGAACAAGGATATGGAACACATTCATAAAAACCTGCACCACGATCAATAATATCAAAATCTTCACATTCAGCAAAAATGACTTTAAATCACTCCTTGAAAATCTAGGATCATCTATAACGCAAAAATTTATCAAAGTCATAATAATCTTTATCGAATTCTCTAATGATGCATCTATTACAGAACATATTGAATCATAGATTCTCTCTGTTCTTTCAGGATATCTAAAAGGTTTGGCAGAAAAATAGATTCCCTGCCTTGCCTCAAGCATACCTTCAACATTAAATTTCTTTAATAATACTTCAATGCCTCTGTTATGATCCATCTCTTCTCAAAAGATAGTCTTATCTCCAGTAACTATCTGTGTTCCACAACCACATATATAACCATCCATATTGAATCTGTTCTTAATATTTCCGATCATACATTCTACTCTTCCAGTATTGATAAATGTCAAATGTCCTGCTGCTTTCCTTTCTTCTATTGCCTTAAGCGCTGATTTTGGTACTTGATTGGTATTATTATCTATCAAAGTCCCATCTATATCAAAGAATAGTGCTTTCATAATATCTTACCTCCAAAGTAATATTCGTGTTTTATTACAAACCTATTTTATAATACTGTCTACTGATTTGCCATTCTTCATATTATCTAGTATAAAGTTGCTCACTTTATATAAGATAGCAGACTCTTCAAACTCCTGCTGCCCATATTGCTCTATAAGCTCTTCCTTTGTCCAATCTGTATCCAAATAGTCCATCAACATACTATAATCTCTGTCTGTAAGTGACATACCTTCTTTTTCAAAGATTGCTCTTGATACAAAGTTTTTCACTTCCTCTTTTGCACTATCCATAAGCGTACTTTTTAAAAGTATCTTCATCCATACCTATGTAATCCAGATACTCAGAAATGGTTATATAGTTTAATGCTACTGAGTCTTCTATAGTCTTATATGAAGCTTCATACTTTGCATATTAACAACCTCGTCGTTTAACTCAAATGTTGAATTCGCTACAACCTCTTCCATTGCCTTATTAAGGTTCTCATATTTTTGCAGTAGATTCTTTTTTTCCTTTTTGAGGCTCTCCTCTACTACTTTCTTGTATTCATCTACTGTATTATACGTACCGCCTGTATATTCTTTTACCCAAGCATCATTCAGTGCCGCGTCCTTCGTCTCTGAAATAGAATTTATCTTAACATCAAATTCAACATACTCTCCGGATAAATCACTATTTGAATAGTTGTCCGGAAATTTAAGACTTAGCTTTACATTTTTCACCAACACTATGTCCTATAAGACCACTTTCAAATCCGTCGATAAAAATTTCCGCTTCCTATTTTTCAAATCATAACCGTAAGCCGTTCCACCTTCAAAAAGCAATACCGTCTTTTTGTTCCCACATAATCAATATTTACAATGTCCCCATCTTTTACAGGTCTGTTGCTAACTTCCTCTTTTATTGGATTATTACTCAACTCAACTTCTATAAAAAGACATCACCTCTTCATCAGATACCTTTGTGTCCTCTAAAGGTATTTGTAAACCTTGTATTTTCCTAAAATAACAGTTCCATATTGATCTGACTTATACTCGTAAGGCTGTTCTGCTTCCGTTGTTTCCAACTGTTTCTTCTGATTTCTTTTGAGATTTCTTTTTATGCTTTGACTTATCCGACTTTCTTGACCCTACTTGTTTTTGGTAGGACTTTCTGCATTCTCATTAGAGCAGGCATTTACTGTTATCATTGACAACACCAACATGCTCTGCTAAAAATAATCTTTTTAATTTCATAAAATATATTTATTGAGCAGTTGTCTCGCTCTCTTCACTTACCGGCTCACTTTCTGCTACAGTGGTTTCACTCCTCGTGCTGTGCTTTCCTCAGCACCCCTCAGTTTTCACTCATTGATATTTAATGTAACATCACTTCTTTTTGCATTATCTAATATAAAATTAATAACCTTATATGTCTTTACATCATCATCTACGATTTCCTGACCATACTGCTCTATAAGATCTTCTTTTTACATTTGCACCACTTATATCAATCATTGCCTGATAATCTTCATCCTTAAGAGACATTTTCTCTTTCTTGAAAAATTTCATTTACAACAAGTTTCAGCTTGACTTTATTTTCAGCCTGTCTCTTTGATTTGATTCTTCATCTCTTCTTCACTGATCCCATAAGCTGATGCATATTGTTCAGAGAGTCATACTATACTGTTCTATTATACTTTGAATAGGCTCAAAAATATTGTTATATCTCATAATCAATAGCCTCATCATTAAAGCTTAAATGTTGAAGCCTCAATTACTGCATGAAGTGCATTGTACTGGTCCTGTTGCTTTGCACTCTTCTTCATTTGCTCTTCAATGAACTCCTTTATGGATGCTTTATATTCATCTACAGTAGTCTGTCCACCATTAGTATGTCTGCTTACCCATTCATCAGTCAATGATGCCGGGGTTGATACTGATATTGAATTTATCTTGACATCAAATACTACAGCTGCACCTGCCAAATCTTCCTTGCCATAATCCTCAGGGAATGTAAGATCAAGTTTTACATCTTCTCCAATGCTATGACCTATAAGTCCACTTTCAAATCCGTCAATAAAACTATTACTACCTATAACCAGATCATAGCCTGTATCAGTACCGCCTTCAAAAAGCAACCCCATCTTTTTGTTCCAACATAATCAATATTTACTGTATCACCTTCCTGAATCGGTCTATCTGTTACTTCAACTTTATCAGGGTCTTGTAATAGCTCATTATTTATCTGTGCTTCTACTATCTCATCACTTGCTGTTGTATCTATATTTGGTATTTCTATACTCTTATAGTCTCAAGCTCAACACTTCCAGTATTCACTTAGCTTTTTTTAATTCTGCAGTGGTTTCTCCCTCTACAGTTGTTTTTGTATCGGTACCATTACCGGTACCTTTTATTTCCACAGGCACTCATTGTAGCCATAACTACCATGCTCTATTAAAGCTAACTTCTTTAATTTCATAAATAAAAACCTCTAATCTTGCCCTATACAAGCATAATAATTACATATAAAATGCTTTAAATGCAAGATATGTATTATATAAATCTAATTTTGATATTACCTCATATGGTGAGTGCATAGAGATTACAGGTCACCTAAATCTACTACATCTATATTCATCATTGCCACATACTGTGCAATAGTTCCACCACCGCCTACATCAAGTGCACCAAGTTCACCATCTGCCAATGTACATTATTGGCTTCCATTGATTGATATAACCTTGTTCATAAACTCAGCACTTGCATCTGATGAGCTATACTTTCCTCTTGAACCTGTATACTTTGTATACACAGCCTTTTATTCAAATATGAAGAATTCTTAGGTTCAAATACATCTGGGAAAGTAGGATCAAATGCTGCATTTACATCTGATGAAAGACAGGATGATTTTTCACATACCTCTTTAACATCTGCACCAAAACTCTGACAAATACTCTATAAAAATCATATACAAAGTGTGAGTGCAGTCCTGTATTACCTATGAACCTATCTCCTCCTTATCTGCAGTATTGTAAGTGTTGTATACTTTGGATTCTTAGTTTCTACCTCTGCTACTATTGCCGGATAGGCACAAACTCTGTCGTCATGACCATAACCTCCTACAAGAGAACGGTCAAGTCCTATATCTCTTGCCTTTGTCGCAGGAACAAATTCTATTTCCGCTCTGGCAAAATCTCTTTCTGTAACCCCATACATATTGTTCAAAATTTCAAGTGTCTTTAACTTAACAGATTCCTTCACATCATCACTATCATCAAATGGTAATGTGCCAAGGAATATATTCAGTTCTTCTCCTTGATACCTTCTGAAAGTTTTCTCTGATCCTGTTTGCTTGAAAGATGAGAAGTAGATCGCTTATATAAAATACCGGATCATCCTCATTCTCTCCAAGATTTATTTCTACATAGCTGCCATCCTTCTTAAAGATTACACCATGCATTGAAAGTGGGATTGTAGCCCACTGATATTTTCTTATTCCTCCATAATAATGAGTCTTGAAATATGATATTTCACTTTTCTCATATAATGGATTAGGTCTAAGATCAAGTCGTGGAGAATCTATATGTGCTCCATTGATTCTTATACCCTCTGTAATAGGCTCGCTACCAATAGTCGATGCGAGTGTAGCTTTTTCCTATTTATCTTATATATTTTATCCCCAGCCTTATAACTCTTTTTAGGGTCAAAGACTGTATATCCGTTTGCTTCAAGCAAACCGGTAACTCTCCTTTACTACTTCTCTCCAGTCTTAGACTTGTCCAAAAATTTCTTGTAGCCATTTGCAAACTCCTGAGCCTTTGAAATTTGCTCAGGAGATGCTTTTGCTATATGAGGATATTCAAATGAAAGTTCTTTTTGCAAAATCTTTTGCTTTACTTTCTGACATATGAAGCCTCCTTTAGTCTATCTTTATATCCTTTAATAATCCTGCTAATGATGTAGATGCAACTCCCTTTTCTACATACTTGAAGCCCTTTGATGGATCCTTAGACTCTACATTCTCCTCAAGCACCTTCTTAGAAAGTGAAATCTTACCATCCTTTATACCTGTTACCTTTACCTTTACAGTCTCACCCTCTTTGAGCACAGCTGCAGGGTTCTTTACTCTCTGATTTGAAATCTGTGATACATGTAATAGTCCTGAAATTCTATCGCCAAGATCAATAAATGCACCATAGTCCTTTATTGAATCCACCTTGCCTTCAAGAACATCACCAACTTTAACATTATCAAACTTAGCCTGTCTCTCCTTCTTTGCCTCTGCCTTCTCGATTTCTCTGTGGCTAAGAACCAGCTTCTTCTTTGCCGGCTCAGCTGTGATAACTACAACTTCAAGGCTCTTTCCAAGGAACTCATCAAGGTTCTCTACGTACTGTGTAGAAAGCTGACTTGCAGGTATGAATGCTCTTACTTCTTCTAAGAATGCTATACAGCCACCTTTAACAACCTCTGTGATCTTAACTTTTGAAACAGTCTTCTCAGTTAACATCTTCTCAAATACTTCCCACTTTCCCTGCCCCAGGATATTCTTTTTGTATCCATATTTTTATATAATTCTTCTAACTCCACTTCAAAAATCCTTCATTGTCTCTTCTGCCATACTGACCTCCAAAATATTTTTATTTCGTTTTTAATAATAGCAAATCAACTTTGCCTGCTCTCTATCATAAAAACAATAGATTTTATTATATCACATATATACTGCATTTGACTATAGCTGTGTTAAATATTAAAAGCCCCTCTGTTGAGGAGCTTTTAAATCTCATACATATTTTAAATTATTTCACAATATTGTGAGAAACTATAACACAAATCTTATTATTATGAGATTAATAGTTTACAGTCATTCTCTCAAAAGTATGCCTGTGGATGAGCACAATATGGACATACTGTAGGAGCATCAGCACCCTCGTGGATATATCCACAGTTACGGCACTTCCATCCAAGAGGAGCGTCTCCCTTGAAAGTTCCATCATTCTTTAAATGCTCAAGAAGCTGAAGATATCTCTTCTCATGAGCTAGCCTCAACCTTTGCTACAAGCTCAAACTTCTTTGCAAGAGCCCTCAAATCCTTCTTCTCTTGCTTTTCTCTTGCCATACGAGCATACATATCTGTCCACTCAAAGTTCTCACCTGCTGCCGCATCTACAAGGTTCTCCTCAGGTGTTCCGATACCGTGGAACTCCTTAAACCACATTTTTGCATGCTCTTTCTCCTGCTCTGCTGTCTCAAGGTAAAGAGCTGCCATCTGCTCATATCCAGCCTTCTTAGCTACTGAAGCATAATATGTGTATTTATTTCTAGCCTGTGACTCACCTGCAAATGCATCCATTAAGTTCTTCTCTGTTTTTGTTCCTGCGTACTTTGACATAAAAATTTCCTCCTTATAAATATCAAATTATTACTATATTTGTATGAAATACCATCACAACAGATTCAATGGCTAAACAGCCTTTTTTGAATCTATATAGAGCATTTTCTGATAGCATTCCTTACAATAGCCATAAAAATAAGTGAATGATTTTCACCACATCAATATCTTCATGCATAGCCTTACTATCTAAATCTTTAGCAATATCAGCTGGCAAGTCAATGAGCTTTGAACAAGCTTTGCATGAAAAATGATAATGTTCATTGGTATTATAATCATATCTTTCGATTCCGTTTTGAGCGGAAATCTTGTTTATACGACCAAGCTCAGCCAACAAGCCAAGATTGCGATAAACGGTGCCTAAGCTAATCTTAGGATCATCTTTTTCGTAGTGACTGAAAGAGCATATCAGCTGTAGGATGATCGACTCTGAGACTTCAAGTTGTCTAAGATAGCCTCCCTTTGTCTACTATATTTTAGATCCTTCATCTTATATCCCTTTCTAAAAAAATAAGAATCATTACTATTTAAGTATAGCACCTAATTATATAATGTCAAGGAAATATCTTGCTTAAACATTATGTATGTTTTTTTATACATCTACTGGCATTTAATACTTTTTAAATACAAAAGAAGTCTTAAAACTAAGACTTCTTACAGAGCGCGAGACGGGACTCGAACCCGCGACCCCGACCTTAGCGAGGTCGTACTCCACCAACTGAGCCACTCGCGCATATATATGTATAGGAAGCACTATGATTTTTACTTCGTAAAATCAAGTACGCTATTTTTCTAAATTCGTACTTCGCTTGTACTTATTAAGAAAAATATGTACCTTCAAAACTGCCTACCAAACTGCATTTCTTACTTAGCAAAAACTTCGTTTGAGCTTTAGTAAGAAAGTACATATCAAATTCGCTTTCGGATTTGATGATGTATCCGATTATATGTTATAAATTTTCTATCCTTTTGGTTAAACCCTCGACCTATTAGTAACCATCAACTTAATACATTGCTGTACTTACATCTTGGCCCTATCTACCTCGTAGTCTTCAAGGGTCTTACTGTTTTCACATGAGATATCCCATCTTGAGGGGGCTTCACGCTTAGATGCCTTCAGCGTTTATCCCGTCCCGACATAGCTACCCCTGCCATGGAGTTACTCTCCAACAGGTACACCAGCGGTCAGTCCGTCCCGGTCCTCTCGTACTAAGGACGGCTCCTCTCAAATATCTTACGCCCACGCCGGATAGGGACCGAACTGTCTCACGACGTTCTGAACCCAGCTCGCGTACCGCTTTTAATGGGCGAACAGCCCAACCCCTTGGGACCTGCTACAGCCCCAGGATGCGATGAGCCGACATCGAGGTGCCAAACCACTCCGTCGATGTGAACTCTTGGGAGTGATAAGCCTGTTATCCCCAGGGTAGCTTTTTATCCGTTGAGCGATGGCAATCCCACTTTATGCCACCGGATCACTAAGTCCTACTTTTCGTACCTGCTCCACCCGTCGGTGTCGCAGTCAAGCTCCCCTTCTGCCTTTGCACTCTTTGAATGGTTTCCGACCATTCTGAGGGAACCTTCGAGCGCCTCCGATACTCTTTCGGAGGCGACCGCCCCGAGTCAAACTCCCCGTCTGGCATTGTCCCCCACCCGGATAACGGGTGCAGGTTAGAAATCCAGCAATACAGGGGTGGTATCCCAACGGCGACTCTGCATAAACTGGCGTCCATGCTTCTACGTCTCCCACCTATCCTGTACGAGTATTACCGAATCCCAGTACCAAACTGGAGTAAAGCTCCATAGGGGTCTTTCCGTCCTGGCGCAGGGTAACCAGCATCTTCACTGGTACTTCAATTTCACCGGGTGCATTGTTGAGACAGCGCTCAAATCATTACGCCTTTCGTGCGGGTCGGAACTTACCCGACAAGGAATTTCGCTACCTTAGGACCGTTATAGTTACGGCCGCCGTTTACTGGGGCTTCAATTCAAAGCTTCGTTTCCTGACTTCTCCTCTTAACCTTCCAGCACCGGGCAGGCGTCAGCCCATATACTTCACCTTGCGGTTTCGCATAGACCTGTGTTTTTTTGCTAAACAGTTGCTTGAGCCTTTTTTCTGCGACCACTATTTCTAGTGGCACCCCTTCTCCCGAAGTTACGGGGTCATTTTGCCGAGTTCCTTAACAATGCTTCTCCCGCCGGCCTTAGGATTCTCTCCTCATCTACCTGTGTCGGTTTGCGGTACGGGTACATATAATACAATAGCGGCTTTTTCTTGACGGCTCCTAACCGACTTCCCTACTATTTTTCGGTACGCATCACGTCTTCCCTTTGCATGGTGGATTTTCCTCCCATACAGGTACTTCGCTTGCCCCGGTTTTTGTCCTCCCGGGTTCGGTTTCAGTCTCCGTGTCCCCACAGTTCTGATTATATGTAGTACAGGAATCTGTACCTGTTATCCATCGACTACGTCTTTCGACCTTGCCTTAGGCCCCTGACTTACCCTGAGTAGATCAGCTTTACTCAGGAAACCTTAGATATTCGGCCAAGAGGATTCTCACCTCTTTCTCGCTACTCATTCCGGCATTCTCTCTTCTTATTACTCCACCACTCCTTTCGGTATGGCTTCTACGCCTCTAAGAATGCTCCTCTACCAATGTATATATTACATTCCTAGGCTTCGGTGGTGTGTTTAGCCCCGGACATTTTCGGCGCAGGACCTCTCGACTAGTGAGCTGTTACGCACTCTTTTAATGTATGGCTGCTTCTAAGCCAACATCCTAGCTGTCTTCGAAATCCCACATCCTTTTTCCACTTAACACACACTTTGGGACCTTAGCCGTAGGTCTGGGCTCTTTCCTTTTGACTACCCAACTTATCTCGTGTAGTCTGACTCCCGTTAATCATCTATCCGGCATTCGGAGTTTGATATCTCTTGGTAGGCTTTGACGCCCCCGCAAAAATTCAGTGCTCTACCTCCGGTAGACTAATAACGAGGCTAGTCCTAAAACTATTTCGAGGAGAACCAGCTATCTCCGGGTTCGATTGGAATTTCTCCCCTATCCACACCTCATCGCCACCCTTTTTCAACGGATGTGCGTTCGGTCCTCCATTCACTTTTACGCGAACTTCAACCTGGACATGGATAGATCACCCGGTTTCGGGTCTACACATACTGACTACTTTCGCCCTATTAAGACTTGGTTTCCCTTCGGCTCCGTATCTTTAATACTTAACCTCGCCTGTACATGTAACTCGCCGGACCGTTCTACAAAAAGTACGCGGTTCACCTTTCGGTGTTCCACAGTTTGTAAACATAGGGTTTCAGGTTCTTTTTCACTCCCCTCCCGGGGTTCTTTTTCACCTTTCCTTCACAGTACTATACGCTATCGGTCACTGACTAGTATTTTAGCCTTGGGGGTGGTCCCCTGCTTCCCACAAGGTTTCTCGTGTCTCGTGGTACTCTGGATACTGCTAGATTAAATACATTTTCCCTTACACGGCTCTCACGCTCTTTGGCCCGCTTTTCCAAAACGGTTCAGGTAATGTATCTTACTCATGTCGCAGTCCTCAACCCCGCAGTGCACGCACCACGGTTTGGGCTCTTACGATTTCGCTCGCCGCTACTTTCGCAATCACTTTTGTTTTCTTTTTCCTCCGGCTACTTAGATGTTTCAGTTCACCGGGTTCCCCTCTGTACGTTATGTATTGGCGTACAGATACTTGGAGTTCTTCCAAGTGGGTTTCCCCATTCAGACATCTGCGGATCACTGAATATGTGCTTCTCCCCGCAGCTTTTCGCAGCTTGTCACGTCTTTCTTCGGCTGTCAGTGCCTAGGCATCCACCCTACGCTCTTTATGTTTAACCTCTTAAATCATTTAGATTTAGTGTTCATGTATGACACTAGCGTGTATCATACACTATGTTTAAAAATTTATTACTTTTGTGTTCTTCATACTCACTTTGTTCGTATGAAAAACTACTTATTTACTAAAAATCTGAAACAAGCTTACGCTCGTTTTTCATTAAGTAAATAATGCATTAAAATATCAATTACTTAAAAGCAATTAATACCTCGGATGTCTAATTATAAAAATATTTATATAATTTCTCGTTTGGTATGCAGTTTTTCAAGGTACATTTAGTTAAAAGCTTGTCGCTTTAACAGTGAGATATGAAGATTCGAACTTCAACACCTTTCATCCTCTCCAAAGGAATATCTGATGTAATCTCCACTTGTGGTAACACCATTGCTTCGCTACGCTACGCAAGGTGTACTTTTTCACTAAGATTCAAGCTTCGCTTCGCTCGCTTTCATCAAGTGAAAAATGCAGCGGCATCCACCTACTCTCCCATACCGTCTCCAGTATAGTACCATCGGCCGACTAGGTCTTAACCATCGTGTTCGGAATGGGAACGGGTGTGTCCCCCAGACGCATCGACACCGCTAAGTTTTTAGTCTTAACATTGATAATGTAAAACTAAACAGTACTCACAACCCCTACTTTTTCCTTAGAAAGGAGGTGATCCAGCCGCACCTTCCGATACGGCTACCTTGTTACGACTTCACCCCAGTTATCCTCCCTGCCTTCGGCAGCTCCTCCCACACTGCTAAACATAACTTACTGCTATTCTTTATATCATATAATGATACTCATCCATAAACCTAGCGGTTTATTACTTCGTATCATTATCACAGCTTTATGTTTACCAGTGTGGGTTGGGTCACTGACTTCGGGCATTGATGACTCCCATGGTGTGACGGGCGGTGTGTACAAGACCCGGGAACGTATTCACCGCAGCATTCTGATCTGCGATTACTAGCGATTCCAGCTTCATATAGTCGAGTTGCAGACTACAATCCGAACTGAGACGTTATTTTTTTGTGATTTGCTTGGCTTCGCAGCTTTGCCTCACTTTGTTTACGCCATTGTAGCACGTGTGTAGCCCAAATCATAAGGGCATGATGATTTGACGTCATCCCCACCTTCCTCCGGATTATCTCCAGCTGTCTCGTCAGAGTGCCCATCTTACTGCTGGCTACTGACGACAGGGTTGCGCTCGTTGCGGGACTTAACCCAACATCTCACGACACGAGCTGACGACAACCATGCACCACCTGTATCCCTTGCCCCGAAGGGACTAGCTTCATTACAAAACTATTCAAGAGTATGTCAAGATTTGGTAAGGTTCTTCGCGTTGCTTCGAATTAAAACCACATGCTCCACCGCTTGTGCGGGTCCCCGTCAATTCCTTTGAGTTTCATTCTTGCGAACGTACTCCCCAGGTGGAATACTTAATGCGTTAGCTTGCGGCACCGAAGAGTTTTCCTCCCCGACACCAAGTATTCATCGTTTACTGCGTGGACTACCAGGGTATCTAATCCTGTTTGCTCCCCACGCCTTCGAGCCTCAACGTCAGTTGTCGTCCAGTAAGCCGCCTTCGCCTCCGGTGTTCCTCCCTAATATCTACGCATTTCACCGCTACACTAGGAATTCCGCTTACCCTCCGACACTCAAGCTATACAGTTTCCAAAGCAGTTCATGGGTTGAGCCCACGCCTTTCACTTCAGACTTGCATCGCCGTCTGCGCTCCCTTTACACCCAGTAAATCCGGATAACGCTTGCCCCCTACGTATTACCGCGGCTGCTGGCACGTAGTTAGCCGGGGCTTCTTAGTCAGGTACCGTCATTTTCTTCCCTGCTGATAGAGCTTTACATACCGAAATACTTCTTCACTCACGCGGCGTCGCTGGATCAGGGTTTCCCCCATTGTCCAATATTCCCCACTGCTGCCTCCCGTAGGAGTTTGGGCCGTGTCTCAGTCCCAATGTGGCCGTTCACCCTCTCAGGCCGGCTACCGATCGTCGCCTTGGTGAGCCTCTACCTCACCAACTAGCTAATCGGACGCGGATCCATCTTATACCTATAAATATTTTACCCCTGCACCATGCGGTGCTGTGGTCTTATGCGGTCTTAGCGGAAATTTCTCTCCGTTATCCCCCTGTATAAGGCAGGTTATCCACGCGTTACTCACCCGTCCGCCACTAAGTCTATTAAAATTCCATCCGAAAACTTCCTTTTAATAGCTTCGTTCGACTTGCATGTGTTAAGCACGCCGCCAGCGTTCATCCTGAGCCAGGATCAAACTCTCATATAAAAGTTTAATCTAGCCTTCTCGCTAGCTTGCATCATCTGTTTTCACAGATCTACTGTTTTTTTAAGGTTGTTCTATCGTACTCGTTTCACTCATACGAAGAACTGTTTTTCACTAAGGTATGAAACTTCGCTTTCGCTCGTTTTTCATCAAGTGAAAAATGCATCTGAAATCTCATTACATATTTAAATGTAACACCATCGTCTCGCTTCTCTCGACGAGGTGCGCTATTTTTCTAAATCAAACTTCGCTTCGCTCATTTCCATTAAGAAAAAATATATGAAATTTTCAGGGTTGTGTGTACTGTTTAATCTTAAATTATCAAGGTTCATTGTTTTGCTGTTTGAAACAGCTTGACTATTATATCAAGTTCATCTATCTTTGTCAACAGTTTTTAATTGTTTTTAAAAGTTTTTCGAACTTCATCACTCTTTTGGAGCAACCCAGACATAATATCAAATTTTTAATTCCTTGTCAACAACTTTTTCAAATTTGTTTTAAGAATTTTTTTAAACTGCCCTCAAATGACAGTGCTGCTATTCTACTCTTTATTTTTACTCTTGTCAAGCTTTATTTTTATTTTTCACTCAGCCGGATATACTACGTTTTAACCGGCTGAATTATTTTACATTCTTAATGACCACTCTCTACAATCTATTGTTCTTGTAACAAAGTCTTCATAGAAATCAGGTTCATGACAAATCAAAAGTATACTACCCTTATATGCTTTTAATGCTCTTTGCAACTCTTCCTTAGCATCCACATCCAAATGGTTTGTAGGCTCGTCAAGGAAAAAGAATATTTGTAGGTCTGTTTATAAGCTTGCAAAAGTCTTACCTTAGCCTGTTCTCCACCTGATAGTACTCTAAAAAGACTCTATATGTTTTGTTGTAAGTCCACATTTTGCCAGTGCAGATCTTACCTCATACTGACTGTATCCCGGGAACTCACTCCAGATTTCCTCTATACAGGTATTCTTTTGACTTATTATCACTCTCTTGTTCAAAAATATCCTATTTCAAGATAATCTCCCTAAAACAGTTTTTCCTGAAAGTGCCGGTGTAAGACCAAGTATACTCTTTAAAAAGAGTAGATTTTCCCTATACCATTTGCACCAAACATTGCAATCTTTTTCGCCTCTTTCCATCCTCACATTTATAGGTTTTTGAAAGCGGTGAATCATAGCCTATAACAAGATCCGTAGTTTCAAAAATAGTCTTACCGGGTGTCCTAGCCTCATTAAAGTTAAACTCAGGCTTCGGCTTTTTCTGCTGCAAGTTCTATAATATCCATCTTATCAAGCTTTTTTGTCTACTCATTGCCATATTTCTAGTGGCAACTCTAGCCTTATTTCTAGCGACAAAATCCGCAAGCTCTTCTCTTTCCTTCTGTTGACGATTGTATGCCGCTTCCAACTGCTTTTTCTTTACCTCATAAACTTCAAGGAATTTATTATAATCACCAACATATCTATTCAACTCTTGATTTTTCCATATGATATATGATATTTACCACAGAATTAAGAAAATGGTATATCATGATGAAATCAATACAAATGCATTCTCATAATCTTGTAAATATCTTTTTCAGCCAATCAATATGTTCTACATCCAGATAGTTTGTGGGCTCGTCTAAAAGTAAAAATATCAGGTTTTTGTAAAAGCAACTTTGCCAAAAAGAATCTTTTGTTCTTTGTCCACCACTTAGCTCTGTTACATCTCTATCAAGTCCTATATCACTAAGCCCCAAAGCATTTGCAACATCTTCTACCTTAGCATCTATTGTATAGAAATCATGTGCCATCAAAAGTTCTTGAATAGTTCCAAGTTCTTCCATAAGCTCATCCATCCTGCTTTCTTCAGCTGTAGTTAGCAGTTCACATATTTCATTCATCCTTTTTTCCATATCAAAGAGCTGATCGAATGCTCCTCTTAGTGCATCTCTTATACTTATCCCCTCTTCAAGTATGGAATGCTGATCCAAATATCCTATTTGAACATTCTTTGCCCATTCTATCTTACCCTCATCGGGCATAAGCTTACCGGTAACCACACTCATAAATGTAGACTTACCTTCTCCGTTGGCACCTACCAGCCCTATATGCTCACCCTTTTAGCATTCTGAAGGAAACATTATCAAAAATAGCTCTATCACCAAAACCATGACTCAAATTTTCCACATTCAAAATACTCATTTTTATATCTTTTTCCTTTTTCTTTTGCTTTTAATATTCTTTTCTATATTTTTCTTGCAATCATCATCTGATGCCCACAGCCTACACATTTTAGCCTCAAATCTTGTCCAATCCTAAGCACTTCCCACTCATGCGAACCACATGGATGTGGCTTTTTAATGTAAGTATATCTCCTACATCTATTTTTATCATCTATTCAGCTCTCTTACCAATACCGGCAATGCCTTTTTCAAATTTTACTCCATACCAATGACTTTCATCATCTATTGTCTTTACTATAGCTTCAGAAACAAATTCTGCAGCGACTTTTGCAGCCTCAATAAATCTCTTTCCATACATCAAGCCTCCGGTAAATGCTGCTGCATAGCAATCTCCTGTACCATATGCATCTTTTTATTCTTTCTATATAGAATATCTCTGTGCTCTCAGTAGCACCTTCAAACACAACTATACCAAGCTTGCCTTCAACATTTCTGATACCCTTTTAATATAATATTCTTTGCACCCAATCCTCTAAGTTTATATATAATGTCCTTTATATACTCATCACTTTGATTCTCAAGTATCGCCTCACTACCAGTCAGCAGGGCTGCCTCAGTCATATTCGGTAGTACTATATCTGCAACACCAACAAGGCTTCTCATTTCTTTCACAAATTCATCGTCAAATCCAGTATATAGTTTACCATTATCTGCCATTGCCGGATCTACTATTCTTATTCCGTCTTCTTTCAAGAGATTATCAAATAAATCTATTACAATCTCTATCTGTCTCTTTACTTCCAAGATAACCCGTATATATAGCATCAAAGTTTATATCTTCTTTTTCCAATGCTCCATAATTTTAGGCAAATCCTCAGTAAGATCTCTGAATGTAAATCCACTAAAACCACCTGTATGTGTTGAAAGTATAGCAGATGGCATTATAGCTGTCTCCACTCCACATGCTGAAAGTATAGGTAATGCCACTGTAGTTGAGCACTGTCCAAAACATGAAATATCCTGTACTGTTAATACTTTTTTGTCCATAAAACTCCCAATCATTTAAATTTTTCATTTCCTCAAGTGCAATATCTGCTAACATCTGCTTTTCTTCAGGTTTTTAGCTTATAAACTGTTTCCTTTTTATCCAGTTTTTGTATTACATCCTCCACACTTGGTCGTTCTTCATCCTCATCATAAATATCAGGATCAGATAAATTTGCAATACTTTCTCGCAAAATCAAAAGTTCAAAATGATAGCTCTTTGTCCTTTTATTGTTGACAAAAGCCTTATCCAACCTCTCCTGTTCCCAGTTCTTTTTGTTCTTCACCGAAAGGATAAAGCTTTTTGTAATACCTATCCATCTTTTTCTTTTTGTTTTGCAGTCTCAAAAATTAAACCAATTTTCTATTCCCATGAGCTTTACCTAGAGTATTTTTCTTCTATTTCACTTATAATATCAATTCTGTTCTGATGTCTTCCGCCTTCAAACTCAGTCTCAAGAAAGCTGTCAACAATCATCTTAGCCATTTCAGAGCCTACTACTCTAGCACCGAAGGCAATGATTTGGGCATTGTTATGAAGTGCAGCCATCTTGGCAGAATAAGGCTCTGAGCAAACTGCTGCTCTAATTCCTGGTACCCTTATTAGCTGCCAAAGATATGCCAATGCCTGTACCACAAATAAGTATTCCCTTATCAACTTTTTCCTGCAACTATAGCTTCTGCCACCTCTCTTCCAGGCACAGGATAATCACATCTCTCTCCTGCCTTGGCTCCATAATCTACAACTTCAAAGCCGGCTGCATTTAAATGCTCTGTCACGATATCCTTTAACTCAACTGCTGTATGATCGTTTCCTATTCCAATTCTCATATTTCCTCCTTATATTTACAAGAGTTCCTTATAAACATCTCTTTTTGTATTCCCCTATCTTTGGCCACTGCCTTCATTGCCTCTTTTTGTCCATCACATCATATATATATTTTCATAATGTTCTCTGATACTGATTTCCTCAAAAGACTTTTGCCTTTCACATCTTTTTCTCCAAAAAGGCTTTTCCCTCTATTACCAGTACATATTCACCTCTGATAGCAACCTTCTCAGATTCGTAATCAGCTATTATATTAGCCAATCTGCCTCTTAAAACCTCTTCTATGCAACCTTTGTAAGCTCTCTTACTATGGCAATATTCCTATCACCTATATACTCTAATATTTCCTTTAAGGTCTTTAACAATCTATGCGGTGCCTCATAAAGAATAATAGTCCTGCTCTCATTAACTAATTCGGCAAGTATTTCTTTCATTCTTATCAACAGGCAAAAACCTTCAAAAGAAAATCTCCTTGAGCTGATACCGCTTATTGCAAGGGCTGATACCACTGCACTTGCACCCGGTATAATAGTCACCTCTAAGCCCTCTTTATATGCGATATCTACCAGTTCATAACCCGGATCTGATATTGCAGGCATTCCGGCATCTGAAACGAAGGCGATACTCTTTTCCCTCTTTTACCTTTTTCACATAGCTCATATGCCTTATCTATTTTATTATACTCATGGTATGATGTTAAATGACCTTTTATTTCAAAAATGATTCAATAATCTTATAGTATTTCTTGTGTCTTCACAAGCAATAATATCCGCATTTTTCAAAGTATCTATTGCTCTTATACTCATATCCGAAAGATTTCCTATAGGTGTAGCCACCAAATATATCTTACCTGTCATATATTCTCAGCACCTCATCTGTATAAACATTTTTCCTTATATACTGCCAAAGGTGGTTCTACATCCAGCCATACTCCTGATCCCTTAACACCCTCTATCAATACCAAATTTGCCTTTGTTTTCTATATATGGATGTACAAATCTTATCCTCTTTGGCTCAATTCTATTTTTTTCTTTAATGAAGCAAAATATTTCAGAAAGTCTATTTGGTCTATGTATCATAAAAATCTGCCATTCTCTTTTAAAAGCTTACCCGAAAACCTCCACAACAGTATCCAGATCTGTAAGTAACTCATGCCTTGCAATAGCAAGTGGCAACTCAGGATTTTTATAGCTGTGGTATCTTTCATATACGGAGGATTGACGCTTACCGCATCAACACTACAATGTTTTATATGCTTTAATGCATTTGAAATATCATCATTTATGATATCAACTTTTTCTTCCAATCCATTATATTTCACACTTCTATTTGCCATATCTGCAATATCTTTTTGTATTTCAATACCGGTTATTCTTTTTGCCATAGTTTTTGCACTAAGAAGTATAGGTACTATTCCACTTCCTGTACATAGATCTACTACATGACCATTCTTCTTTACTTTAATAAAAGTTTGATAAAAGTACAGCATCTATACCAAAAACAAAAACTTATCCGGATTTTGTATAATAAAAGATTATTGCACTGTAAATCATCCAATCTTTCTCCGGCTTCTTCCTTTAACAATTCATTTTTCATAGATTTTAAGATTTTTATCCTTATTTCACTTAAAGAATATTCTTCTATTTCTTTTTGAATCCTCGGATTTTGTAACCAATACCTTTACAGTCTGTCTTAGTACACTTGTAGATACTATAACTCCACTTTCTCCGGCAGGCGTACTTACAGCTACTCCCTCTTTCGGCATTTTATTCAAAATACTCATATGTATCAGCTTCATTTTTCAGACAACACATCAGCCTTCCGCACACACCGCTTATTTTAGCAGGATTCAAAGACAGACTTTGTTCTTTTTGCCATCTTTATAGACACAGGTACAAAAATCAGAGAGATAACTGTGGCAGCAAAGTGCTCTTCCATATGAGCCCATACCTCCCACCATCTTTGTTTCATCTCTTACACCAACCTGCCTCAGCTCGATCCTAACTCTAAAAATTGAAGCCAGTATCTTTACAAGTTCTCTAAAGTCAACTCTACTTTCTGCTGTGAAATAAAATAATACTTTTGCATTATCAAAAAGTATATTCGGCGGATATAAGCTTCATAGGCAGATTCAATTCTATTATCTTTGCCTTACATATATCAAAAGCTTCTTTTTCTTTTTATATTTTCCTCATATCTTACAATATCTTCAAGGTCCGCCTTTTTTTATTATTTTTCTTTATTGGATTATCGTAAGCTTCACTAAGTTCTCTAGTACCCAGTATGACCCTACCACATTCTAACACCTCTCTCAGTTTCAACTATCACTCTATCATTTATATCTATATCAATATCATCAGGATCATAGTAGCAGATATTCCCCACTTCCCTAAACCTAACGCCTATTACTCTCATCATTCTCTCCTATTTTTCTAAGGCCAATAAAAAGCAATTCCATAACTGTTTCACTACTTACATTGGAGTTTAGCCTAATCTCCGTCTCATCTATCAAATCAATTATACTATTTATCTTTTTAAGTGTATATTCCCTTGAAAGCCTTAAAATAATGCTTTCTTCTCTTATAAATACCAGATTATCTATTTTTCTTTGTGAGCTTTAATATACAAATATCTCTATACCAAAGTCTAAGAAAAATTTATGAACTCCTTAAAGCCAGCAGTTCTAACTCTTCGATGAAATCCAGTATGTCATTTATAGAAGCTTCTGAAATCTTTTTTCAAAAACTCAACATTCTTCCTCATATATTATTGCAAAGTCTTCCGACTCCGCCATAGCTTTTGCTATTCCCGGTGCTCCATTTGAATATGACGCCAAGACTGTAGCTATATCCTCTCCGTACCATTCTCTATAAGCCAGTTTTTATTCTATCCCTTGTTTACAGCACTAAGCAAAAGCTTAATACATCTACTCCTTATAGTTTCAAGAAGCAAACTTATATTTCTCTACCAACAGCAATATTACAACATACTCCGGCGGTTCTTCTATAGTCTTTAGTAAAGCATTCTGTGCCACAGTTGTCATTTTATCGGCCTCATCTATCACATATATCTTTACTTTCTACCATGATTATGGTCTTATGCCCACATCTGCAACTATATCTTCTCTAATTCTTTCGATTCCAATGCTGTCCTTGCCCTCTGCATCCATATAGAAAAATCCGGATATGCATTTGCCAAAAATTGCTTCTATGATCGGGCATTGCCCACATCCGAATGATCTCTCTCACATATAAGTTCCATAGCAAATTCTTTTGCTATTTTTCGATTTTCCTACTCCTTTATCTCCAGCCAAAATATGTATATGATGAAATGGTATTCTTTATTATGGATTCTTTTAAATGATGTCTTACCTTTTTCATTTCCAAGAATAAAAATCACTCATCTTATACCTTTATTCCCATATCTTTTTATTTCCATTATACATTTGTTTAAATCTTCATTTATATATTTCTTTTGTAATTCCGGCAGCCTCCAGTCTCATTGGTGAAAAGTCCTCTTCATCTGCCAAAAATCTTCTACACATTTCCGCATACTGTGGTATAGGTTCCATCATCTCTCTATTCAAAGCCCTTTGAAGTCTGATACCGTCACTTAACTCTATAAAAATAGGAACCACATTTTCATTTCCATAGTACTCTCTAATTTTTTATAAGAATCCAATGTTCCTATTACCAGATAGTTTCTGCTTTTCCAAAATGTAGAGAACCATCATCAATTGTAGCATATATCCATAGTCCGTTAACTGTATTATAAGTCCTCATTTCTATCAGTTTACCCTGTTTCCTATAATCTTCTATAACAGATTCATCTACAAAATGATAGCTCTTACCATTTTCTTCTCCATTCCTCATAGGTCTTGTAGTATATGTTATAAGTTTCTTTGTCTTAGGGACATTCCTCATACAGCCTTTTTAAAGATAGTATCTTTTCCGGAAGCACTCTTGCCCATTACATAATAAATTTTTCCCATTTTTATATTACGGCTCTAAGCCATAGACCCTCTTCCCTTTTTTTATATATTCCTCAAGCAATTTAAAACTGTCTATATCTATAATATCTCCTTCTTTATCACCGGTACTCCTGGAGGATATATATAGATATTTTTCTGCCACCTTATTTAGATATTTTTATATCAAGATTTATCAAAGACTCATTTTCTATATAAAAAGAAATTCTTATCAATATCATTTAAAAGCTTCGTAAAGTCTCTTAAAATCATTTTTATCATCACAAACAGTGCTATAAGCAAGTACAAATCCCAGCTTACTCATCTCAGTCTCAATATTATATGATTCTCTTAGTATATTTGCCAAAAGTAATGCCGTCCAAAAATATCACTGTATATCATAAGTTTAGTAAAATCATAACCAAGATTTGAATCACATCTCCATAAATGAATATGCTCAAAATGCTTTATACTCTTAATGAATTCCCCACAAGTCATTCAAATATGTCCTCATCTTAGCATCATTTTCATTCATATATCTGATACAAGCATCTATACTTGACATAAAAATATAGGATGGAGAACTGGTTTCAAACATATGAAGCGACTCCTCCAAATGTTTTTTTCATCAACAAGATTTGAATTAATATGACAAAGTGCAGTTTGAGTAAGCGAAGGCAAAGTTTTATGAAGACTTTGTATTACTATATCTGCACCAAGATTTAATGCCGATATAGGAAAATTCATATCAATATTTGAACTCACATATTTTTTGTTGTTTTTCTATATACATAAGGTGGGCAACTATGTGCTTCATCCACTATCAACGGAATCTTTGCGTCATCGTAAAATATTTGCAATTTCTTGTATATCTGATACTACTCCTTCGTAAGTTGGTGAAGTCAACATTGCAGCCACTATATCTTATTTATTTCTAGGAGCTTTTTAAGTCTCTACATCGCATCCATCAGCGATACTCTAAACTATTATAACCTATATTTAGATAAATAGGTATTAAATCTAATAATTCTATAGCATTGTATACACCAAAGTGTGCATTCTCAGCTACAATTATATATGATTTTTGTTTTTATAATTTCCTGTGCAAGCACAAGCTCTTATACCGGCAAGTATACCACAGCTTGAGCCATTAATTAAGTAGTATGTTTTTGTTCATATATATTACTTGCAAACTCCATAGAGTCCTTTATAATTCCTGTAGCATCATGCAAATTGTCAGTGCCTTCTACCCTCTGTCAAGTCCATAGCGAAAATATCTCACCATAGATTCTTTAATTTCTTTTTGGCACTTTTTCTTTTTATGCCCCGGCATATGCATAGGCAATATACCGGAGCTAACATATTCTTTTAATTTATATGCTAAATATTCTTTATTCATTATCTATATTTTTATTTTCTTCTATTACATCAACATCTGCTACGGAAGTATCAGTACCTACTGTATCAATAGGTGCTTCGCTTCTTTCAAGAGCCTTTCTTTTGCCATAGTTTTTCCATGCTTTCATGGCCAATATTGCAGCAGCTATTATACATATGATGTCTATTACTATAGTGGCAACCTGCCATCTCATCATACCCAAATCTAAGTTTTCCGGTGCATAAGCTCTGGAGTTAACTGTAGTATACAGTATATTATGTGACGCTTTTCTAAGAGCCATCATTGATGTAGCACTCTTATCCTTTACATAATTATATCCCGCATCAATAGCTGTAAGACAGAAATCATTACCATTTCTTATGCCTCTATCAGCATTCATATAACCATATCCACCGGCACCGAAGTAGTCTGTGAGTACCATTCCTCTAAAGCCCCACTCATCTCTAAGAATCTTGTTTAGCACTTCATTGGAAGCACTTGCCGGAGTGATGCCATAGTGATTGAATGCACTCATCACAGCTTTTGCTTTACCCTTTTTTACACAGATTTCAAAAGGACGCAAATATATTTCTCTTACAGTCTGCTCATCTGCCCAAGTCATCAGCTGATAATTCCTATTTGTCTCCTGATCATTTAGTGCGAAATGCTTTATATACGCATATACTCCATAATCTGCCGCACCCTTTACTGCTTCTGAGGCAATCTTTCCGGCAAGTAGCGGATCCTCTGAGAAGTACTCAAAGTTTCTTCCGGCAAATGCACTTCTATGTGTATTCATAGCAGGGGCATACCAGCCTGAAAAACCTCCATTTGACTCGCCATATTTCCGATATTCTCTCCAAATGAATGTGCCAAATCAGTATTAAAGGTATTTGCAAGCATTATAGTAGCAGGTAAACCTATTGAACCCTTCTTTGTAAAGTTATTATTTATAGAGGAAGGTCCGTCACAGTCCACAGTCTGTACTTTTTCCTATTTTACCTATGGTGGTAGTCTGATATCCTCCCAAAGCTACAAGTTTTGACATATCCTCAAAACTCAAATTGTCCAGCAAGCTATTCCATGCCTCATCATCATAATCAAGCCCACGAAGATCTACCAGCTTTATCTTATTTCCTGCATTTGTCTTTGGCATCTCATCTGACTCTATATCAAAAATTCTTGCCATCATAATTGCTATTATTTTAAAAATGCTGCCTTTTTATCTGCCGGAAGTTCAAAAATCAGTAGGTGGCTTAAAGTGCTTCATCAAGATTGGCAAACTGATCTTTTCTGGAAAAGAACGGTAAAATTGCCTCTCATATCATCCAGTTTGTTTGTAGCCACTTCCATATCACTACTTCTCTTATTTGTTTCGCCATATAATATATCTTCCTCTACCGGGAATGTTCTGGTATCAAGTATATTATGTGAATCCTCCTGAAGACTTATTTCATATACTCCCGCCTCAAGCACATATGCCTTTTTGATTTTTCATCAAATGATGCCATGTCTCTACTGCAAAGGTAATCTTCACAGTCTGACTATCTCCGGGCTGTAATAACTTAGTCTTAGCAAAAAACCTACAAGGTTTGTACTTTGCTCTTTTCAATACCTCCATTTGTATATGGAGGATTGTAATAAAAGCTGTACTACATCCTTTCCTGTAGTATTGCCCGTATTTGTAACTAAAAACATCAATACTTATATTGCCGTCATTTGCTACTATCTCTCCCATCTCCTTAGTAAATACAGTATAGGATAATCCATAACCAAAACGGATATTGCACATAACCGGCATAATTTATAGCGTTTTCTTTTGTTGCAGTCTCATAGAATCTGTATCCTACATAAATTCCTTCAACATAATTTTACAAAGCTTGGATTGTAGGATGTACCTCTATCTTCTACTGCAAATTCATCCATATTTGTATAGTTGAAATTTCCAAAGTTATTATAGCTTGGTGTATTCTTTAAATCATATACAAATATATCACTGGTCTTACCTGAAGGATTCACCTCACCATCAAGTATTTTACCAAGTGCATTAAACTTGTCTGTCCGGCTCCCGGGACACCATATCACACTGATATATTCTCATATTCATTTACAAAGCCAAGCTCCATAGGATTTGAGGCGTTAATTATAACTACAATATTTTTGAACTTCTTGTTTACTGCATCAAGCATTGCTATTTCTCTGTTTGATAATTCCAAATAGCTCTTATCTGCATCAAGATCATCTTTTTGATCACTGTATCTTATACCCTTTGATCCAAAAGTTCCACCATCTACAAATGTATCTTCTACATTTGGATCAAGGCTTCTTGGCAGATCTGCACCCTCTCCACCTGATCTGGCAATAACTACTATTGCTTTTATCAGAATAATTTCTAGCATTTTCAAGAATATTCGCCTCATTATATTGCTCTATTGTAGGCTCAGGTATAGTCCAATCCTGTCCCCACATACCTACTGTAGGTCTTGTCTGTCTAAAATCTGTATAGAACTTTACAAGTTCCTCATTAACTTCAAATCCGGCATTTTGTAGTCCCTCAATAAGTGAAACTGTAGGGAATGAATCATTCAATCCTCCTGAACCTGTGCCACCATACAGTGGATTGGTAGATGACCATCCAAATAAATTTAGCTTTGATCCCTTTTGAATAGGCAATGCCGAATCATTTTTAGTAGTACAATTCCCTCACTTGAAATCTCTTCTCCAAGAGTCTTTGCCTCATTTAAAGAACTCTCTGTAATTACGCCTCTTCCGGTAGCAAGTGTTATCATAGTCTTTAGTGGGCCGTTCAGCATCAAATTGATACTCAGAAGCGTTCCAAGACCAAAGACCAACCAAGAAACCGATCTTGCAATCTTTCTAAATGCAGGCTTTTTCTTTTCTGTGATAAACATAACCACAAGTGCCGCCACAAAAAGTGTCACTATAGCTTCAAGCTGTGGTGCTATAGATTTTTATTACACTTATCACATCTGCCATATTAATAGCTAACATAATACTCCTCCTATTTTTTGCCTATTCTCAGGCATTACAATATATTTCATTGTAGGATAGCTTATGACTACCTGCACAATAATATTCTAGTGCATTAGCCAGTGTAGGTACAAGACTTGCACTTACCCCGATATCTATGAAAAACTTCTGTGAATATGCAGGTAGTGCCGCAGAAATAATGACCAGAACAATGGCAAAAGAACTATATATTTAGGTATAGCATCCTTAAATGCTGCATTTGATTTAAAAACAAACTGTTTTTGTACAAAAATTCACAGTCTGTGCAAGTGCAGTCGCTATGAGGAAACTCAAAAACCTGCTCTACCCAAGTTTTGCTCAATATTATCTACATAATTAAATATTAAAAACTTAAATGGCAAAAGATGCCAACCAAGTCTTGTAAATGTAGCCGTTCCAATCACATCACAATAAAAATTTACTATTGTTGTTACATTTGAGAGTATATTAAACATAATAAACTCCCATAAATTTGGATGGTTATCTATCCATTTTTTCATAACACTCATAATTATTCTCTATCTTCTCTTAACAAGGAATCTTTTTCCTATACATCTTATTTGCTTTTCTATTTTTTGAAATATCCCAGTATGATTCCAAAAAGTCCCTTAAAGAAATGTCCATTTACCAGAAGTACAATTGAGTCCACCATTTCCATACTTACCTGACCATTGCTCATTCTTGCAATAGCCCTAAACGGCATGTTGAACTGGAACAGTGTATTTAAATCAGGTGTCTGACTTCAAGAGATTTTTCAGTCTCTTATCAAGTACCTTATATACATGCCTTGCAATGAAAACTCTTTGCATAATACATCTGGCATAATGCATCATTGATACCAAGCTTTCCACTCCAACTACCATCAGGTATATCTCTACCAAGTAATCTCCTGTACTCTTCATCACTTATATTTGTCACCTTTCCCTCAAAATATGAAGGAAGTTCATTCTTACTATAAGGAAATACCTTGGCATTACCTTCAATATACAGTGTAGATTGCAGACAGATATCCAAACAATTCCTGCCAATGTATATATCATAATCTCCAGTCTCTATTTCAAAATCATTTGTAACCACATTGTAAAATCTAAAGGACTTATCATCAAAATGAATAGTAACTTTTTCTTCTCATCCGGTTTTAAATAAAACCTTTTTCAAAACCTTTTTAATTCAATTTCTTTGCTCTAAAAATATTTGATGTCTTAAGTCCGATATAAAGCTGTGCTATCTCCTCGCCTGCTACCTTTCCAATATTTTTATATAAAAGCTTACTTTCTCTTTGTCCACCTCTATATCACTGTATTTTAAACTCAGTATAAGACAGACCATAACCAAATGGATATAGCACAGGCACATTTGCAGTTGTAAAAAATATCTGTAGCCTACAAATATGACTCTCTCTGTATTCAGATGTCCTTTTCCTTTAGATGGATAATATCTTGTATTTGGCACATCCTCATACTTTTTGACAATACTCTCTGAGAGCTTAGCACTTGGATTGTACTTACCGGTAATCAACTCAAATACAGCCCCCATACCGGCCTGTCCAAATAAATATCCATAAGTATACCCTTCAGATTTTTTTCTCCAAGGCATTTCAATACAAGATCCGCGCTTATAATACCGACTATATTTTTCATTAACCTTTGCAAGACTTTCAAGTAAAGCTATCTGATTGCTCGGAATCCTTTAAATGAGTCCTATCAAGTCCCTCGGATTCACTCGCTTCATTCAACCCAAAGAAATACAATACTATATCAGCTTTCTTTGCAAGCTCTATAGCCTCGCTTACTAAAGTTTCGTCTTCTTTATCTATTCTAGAATATCCATGGGACATACCTATAATATTTAAGTCAAACTGTGAAATGACCTTTTGTACATCTTCTACATATGTAGCATTAACTTTTGTAATGCCTGCACCTCCATATATAGGATCAATGTCTAAATCTTCTATTTTTAGCTTCAATATTTTAGATTCTATCTTACTTCTTCTTCATAAGGTAAGTCAAGCTTTTTATAAAGCTTGTCTACATTTTCCACTATCGTAGCATTCACCATAGAAGATCCGGCACCCTGATATCTTGGATTGAATGCAAAAATCTCCTATAACAGCAATTTTTATTCTTATCCAGTGGCAAAATATCCTCTTTATTCTTTAAAAAGTACGATACTCTTTCTGGCAGCCTCCCTTGCAAGATTATTATTATCTTCAAACATCTTAGCCTTATCTCTTGGCTTTTTCTTGTTTTTGTGGTTAAAAGTAATCTCTATAATCTCATCTACTCTGGCATCAATATCGCTTTCTTTTTATCTTACCCTTTTTAAAAGCTTCCAAAAGCTCTCTGGCACTGCCAAGACCCGGAGCCGGCATCTCAAGACTTGAACCGTTTTTAACTCCCATAAGCATAGTCATTTTGAAGCTCCCCAGTCCGTAACAACCATACCGTCAAATCCTAAATCTTTTTCTAAGTATCTCCATCAAAAGATGTTTATTCTCATTGGCATATACTCCGTTTACCATATTATAGCTGGTCATTATGGACTTCGGATTACCCTCTTTTATAGCAATTTCAAAAGCTGTAATATAGATTTCTCTAAGAGTCCTCTCATCCAGCACAGCGTCCATTGACATTCTACGAAGTTCTTGAGAATTTACCGCAAAAATGCTTTACACAAGCGGCTATTCCATTGCTTTGTATGCCCTTTATCATAGCTGCCAGTTTTTCCACTCAGATAAGGGTCCTCTGAATAATATTCGAAGTTTCTTCCACATAGAGGATTCCTTTTTATATTTATTCCAGGACCTAAGAGTACATTTACATCCTCTGCAGCTGCCTCGCTTCCAAGCCCTTCTCCAACTCTTTCAATAAGATTTACATCCCAGCTATTTGCCAAAGTAGCTGCAGTAGGAAAGCAGGTCGCAGGTACTGAAGCATTAAGTCCCAGATGATCTCCTTTCCCTGCCTGTTTTCTAACTCTCTAGGTCCATCCGTATGATGAAGAGCCCTCAATTCCTATAGCAGAAAAATGATCTCGTATCTCAGGCATTCTTTCCTGACAAATAGGCACATTTTTCTTCCAGTGTCATTTTTTCAATAATATCTCTATGTTTCATTCTCCTCCTTATCTAAAACATATTTGCTCTTTCTCCGTCATGGCAATTTCATGCATGAAATCACCTATACACCCATCTATATTATAATATATATTCAATTTTTCGGATAGTTTTTCATAAAATAAATATATAGAAAAACTATATATTAAAGCGATATAAATTTAGTTCTCCGACATCATCTATCTATCCATCAAAAAGGAGTCCTAAGACTCCTCTTGTAGTGTTTATAGGAAAGCTTCAAAAATGGAAAAAGCTTGATCCCTCAAAAATTATACTTTCGGCCTCTATAATACCATATTTGCCATCTTTTCTCTTATAAACTACACATATATCATCTGTTATTGCATTTCTAAAAACATAGGTTATGCTCTCAAGAGTTCCATCTGTAAAGATGCCTCCTCAGGATCCATAGGCTTAATGCTAAAACTCTTTGTTTTTACTATTTTTATCTCATCTTCATCATCTGCATCTAGCAGCTTCATCATTTATAAAGAAATCTGAGAATGACATTGCCGCCTGCTTCTTATCTATAAGCTTTATTTTTAAACTTCTTGATTTGCTTTTCTATAATATCCTGAACCTTGTCAATGCTAACATACATATCTTGGCTAACTTCCTCTGCTCTGATAAGTCCCTGCTTGGTTGGAATAGTAGCCTCTGATTTTATGTGCATCCTTTTGTACACTTAATGTAATTCTAGCTCTGTGTCAGCTGTAAAATATTTCTCTAATTTATGAAGCTTCTCCTCTACTGCCTTCTTCAAACCATCAGTTATTTCAATATTTCTTCCAGTAATTGTATAACGCATATGTATAAGCTCCTTTGCTTTTTATTTAGCTGTAGTACTACATTTTCAGCAAAAATTCAATTTAATTTTGTAATTGTATTGTCAATTTGATCATATTTTATAACTAATGTGATTTTAACTCAGTTCTTATTTAATTGTATTTTTACCTCATTTCTGCACTTTTATATACTTTCGCTTATAAATTTCACTATTTATCCACTAAATCATATCTGTAATATTGAGGATAAAATGTGGATAATGTGGATAAGTCCGTTTATAACTTAGAAACAGCCTATTTATTAGCTTTTTCAGCCACCTAAAACCCACCTTTTTGTGGATAAAAATGTGATAATGTGGATAAGTCTTTTAAAACATAATTTTTATGCACTTTTGCTATTTCTTGTAGTTTTCAAAAATTCAGACTTGACATGGATATAATATGGTGCTTCGTATAAAAACTATTCCAATAACTCTATTGCCCTTAAAGACTCCTGCTCCACCTTACAATTATTCAAAAAGCATAAAATCCAATACCTCTGAATACTCTTTTAAGATTTTCTCTGTTCTTCTCAATCATTCTGATATCTGATATATTAAGTTCTTTTGTATATTCCTGCCTCATAAAAATCTTTTTAATGTATTTACATCCATAAGGAGAGGCTTTAAACGGTATACTTGTTCTCTTTTTAAGTTTTTCAAGTATCAAAAATCCGTAGATATCTCATATCCCCTTCTATGTAGATATTCACAAAACCTATTGTCTTTATATATTTTTTCAAGTAATTCTTTCTTTGATTTATTGTGATATCCTCCAAGGTAGATATATACTGCTTCTTTCTTATTTTTCATTATGGTATGTAGTCAGATTTTCCACTGTCATAATAGCTTTTGCCAGTACTTTTATATTTTTATCCTTCTAAGTGAAGCATTTGAGAGAGCTATTCCATCCGGTAACTCATTAGCTATATTGTAGAATTATCAAAACTTATTACCATATCTCCTTTATATATATATGTAGGATTCTCTATAAATTATAATATTCAAGTATCTTATCCTTCTCTATAGGATCATCCGTATAGTCAAATAGTATACCTCTATACATAACTTAAATTCCTTTTGAAATCTCTTTGAATCTTTAAATACAGCAGTTGAGAAATTTCTGATGTAACTTTCCTGCTCTATCTTAAATACAGCTTCCAATATTGTAAGTACATCTTTTAGCCTTTTACCGTCATACTTTAAATCGTATGGCAGCTTCCTATAGTTTACAGCTAGATTCATCCAATCGGATATTATATTATTTAGCAGCCTATAATTATCATTCTCAAATAATGACAAGATTTGCTTTTATATATTCGCATTGCTCCGGAATACTTTTTCTATTTAATCTCTTATAGCAATCCGATATTCTGTCAATATTTAATCTGACATTACTATACACCCCGGTAGATTCAAGTTTTGATATTATCACGCCTTCACTTATCAACTTTTTCTATAGCTGCATTTATATCCTTATACGCATTGTGATCGTATCTGTCTACATATGCCGGATAATTCTTTTTATATCTATTTGTATTGCACGTAAAGAAGAAGGCTCTTTTATATAGCCCTCTTCTTTCATACATATCCACTAAACTATTTAAAATATCCTTACTGTAATCCATCCTCCAACCTCTGACATTATCAATTATATGACTTATTGTTGTATTATATCTCAAACAAAGTATAATAATATTGTTGTCGCACCCAATCTGACAGCAGAAAAGGGGTGTCTAGATGATAGAAATCTATATCTTTTTCTTATCTCTGTAGCGGCAAATGTAGCCAGCTACTACATTTTGTAAATGGTTAGACAGAGATCATAGCGACAACTAGCCTGAACGGATACTCAAACCGTATAATGAGAAGAACCCCTAATAGCTGCAACTACTAGGGTTCGTTTTGTATCTACACGAGATACCATATCTTTTCTTAGCTGTAGTAGATTATAATCTATTTATAAACATAAAGTCAATAACACTTATATCCTTTTCCTTACCATAATCCATCCTCCAACCTCTCAAAAGCTCGTATTGCATTTCTGTTTCCTGATTTTACTATTGAATAGGTAATATCACAATCATGGCAAAATCGCTGTAGCCTTTTTCAGCTGTCGCTATAAGCAAGTTGTAGTCTCAGTTTCTTGAACATATTCATCATAGGCTCGATTCTATCACTGGTCATATTTGTTGAATGCTTCATCCAATAATATAAGCCTGATAGATTCCTCCTTGCTCTGCTCATAAATTTGTAAAAGTGAGGCACATATTGCAACATAAAATGGAGCTTGGTTTTCTCCTCCACTGCCCTCACCACTTACCTTTGATAGTGCAACTTCTTTCTCTGTCACCACATTTTTATAATAATATCATAGTCCAGATAGGTTCTGTAATCCACATACATTCCCTATATTCTTTGCCTTGGATTTTTGCCCTGAGATTTTTGCTTTGCATGCTCTTCCACATCTATCATTATTCTACTCATAAAGTCCTCAATCTGACTTTCAAATATTTCAGACTTATTTACCTCGGCCATATATGCAAGTATATCATTATCTCTGTCGATTTGCTGATTGTCCTTATCCATAATAATATCATAGAAAAGTCCCAGTTCCTTATCTTTACTCTTGTCAATGCCAAATCTATAACTTTCCTCACCATATTCCAGATTTTCCATAACACGATTTACCTTGTTTGAACTGTTGTCTTGCCCTTAAGATATCATCCTTCATCCTAAAAAGCACTTCCTTGCGGAATCTGTCCTTACAACGAATCTGTGCCTGTGCAAGTTCACTCCTATGCCTCTCCAGTTCAATATTTTGCAAACTAAGGAATTCTTGCATATATCTGTTCGCACCTTCCAAACCTATAGCATAGTCGCAAGTATATGTGGCAGTATACTTTTGTTGAAGTGGTATCAGTTCCTGATTCAAATAGCTATTTAGTGCAATATTATCCTCAGTCATACGATTTGAAAAATTATATGCAATAGTGGAAGCCTTCTTAGACTTTCTTTCATTCAAATATTTCTTTTCTACATCAAGTGAAAGTTCTGAATAGCCATTTTACACTGTTTTCATATACAATTTGTAGTCCAGTCAAATTCTTTTTCAAGGTCTTCTATAATAAGCTTTTGATTTTATTATTGTCACTGATATTTTTGTTTTTGCCTTGGCATCTGTTATCTCATCTCTGATATCATTTACATTCTTTTTGACATTCCCTTAACTCTATCATACATTTGCCAGCAATATTGGATTTTTCTAAACTCTTCTATCTTCTTATTTATATCAGCTATCTTTATTCCAAGTTCCTTAGCTTTTTTTCTTAGATTCACAATACTTTTTCAAGTTTACTAAAGCTCTCCTGCCCTAAATTTTGTATATCCTTTATAGATAACATCAAAATTTTTCTTGGAAATATCAAGTTCATTTAAGTTTTTTGTATCTCAGTAAGCTCTTTTTTCAGTGTTTTAATTGCTTTTTCAATAGCATCTACACCGATAAAATGCTCTCTTTTTGCCATTCTTTGCAAGCAGAAACTTTGAAATCTAAGTCTCATCCTTGGTAACACTCTTTGAAAATTTCTCCAAATCGCCTGAAGACTCACAGCAGATAACATCTTTCATAACAAATCTTGCATATGCTCCGGCATAAGTATTTTCTGAATCTATCTTATCACTCAAATAAGACTCTTTCTCACTCTCATATTCTACATCTTTTATCTTCCTTGTATCTCACAAGTCCGATACCCTTGACCTTATCCCCCAAAGAGATGAATACTTTTCTTTGCCAAAAGATAATTATCAGGCTCTACAATTATATTAAATCTCTGTGTATTTAAATAGCTTTCCACTGCGTCCTGCCAGCTATTATCTGTCATATATAAAAGCTCACTAAAAGTCTGGCATCACCCTTCTTACTCTGCTCGCTCAAAACTTCATTTATCTTATCTCTTACAAATATAGCTTCCTTTGGATAACACATTATACCTGATTCAAGTGATTTTTATTTTTATTTGAAAGTATTGTACTTTCCTCATTGAATTTAACTATATCAGTCCTTATTTTTGCATCTTGGTTTTTATCTCTTCTTCCATATCTGCAAAAATTTTTGTAACTCTTTTATCTCTGCAATCCTCTCTTGAGTAATGCAATTTTCATCCCTTATACAATTATCTATATCAAAAACAAAGCCTAACTTATTTAATTTATCCTTTAGTTCAAATAACTCTTTAGCTGAATTATTAAAAATTCCGGATTCTAATATAAGTTTGTTTTTCTTCAATTACATTATTTTTATTTTTCACTCTCAAGTGAAAGCAATTCCTTTATTTTCTGCATTGTTTTCAGCAGCCCTTTGTGCTTCATATAGAAGTTCCAAAGTCTTGGATTCTACAGCAGCCAAATCTACAAGTTTTTCTTCAAGTACAGATAAACTTGATTCCCCACTCTTCAATAAGATATTTCTTTTCATTTGTTTCTTCTATATTTCCTTGAAGATTTGTGCAGAAACCAAAATCTCATTTATTTTCACCTTAATAAAAAGCTCTTTTGCATTCTTTATTTTTCATTTATCTCTTTTTAATAAAGCCTCCCTGTCAGATGCCTCCTGTAATATCTCCTGCAATCTTTCAAGTTCAATCCATATCCTTTTGTAAAAATCAATATTCACTTCAGGCTCAGGAAGAATGTACGTATAAATGAACTCCCTTATATCCTTTATATCCTCCAGACTTGTACCCATATGGAAAACTTCATTGAACTTCTTTCCAATAGGAGAATCAGCATCACCCATGCCAAGCATACGACAGATCCTTCTTCTAGCATCAGCCTGATTTGAAGCCCTGTCCATTCCCCTTATTATCAAGCTTAAAAAGCTTCTCTTGACGCAGGACTTTTTCCTTCTTTGCTCTTTACAAAAAGGAATATCAAAAAGGCTGTATCCGGCTTTGTAATATACTCAATCCTGATATACTCCTCAGATCCTGCTTTGGAGTTTCCGATTCCACACGAGCTATTATTACAAAAGTCTTTTTAATAACCTCATCCAAAAATTCAATACCCATATATGAAACCGTATGACCGGGACGAAGGTAGCTATCCTCAGCTCTCTGTTTTTGATGCACTGAACCTAAAAGAGTTCTGCCACTTTTTATTTCCCGGCAGTATTAAAATCCTTATTTGTGGTGAGGCAATATCTGACCGCATCCATTATAGTTGTCTTTCCTACCGCATTTACTCCCCAACAGATATGTGATATTTTTGAAATCTATAATATCATCTTGGAAATTATGCCAATTTATCAGATGAAAGTCTCGTCATCCTTATCATTCTTCATCCTCCTCTTCAGAATTTTCGTATTGAGAAAGCAACTAACAGTTTTCATCATATGCTTTTGAAATATTGATATCAGGCATTGCAAGCATAACAGAAGGGTATATCTGTATCTTAGCATCCATATTCGCTAAACCATTTCTACTTTTACCAGATTATATCTTTTTATATTCCTAATAGAATCCTCCAAAAAGCTCTGTCAAATTTTCTTGGCAAATTCAGCTTCTCATATTCATTTTTAATTTCCTCTACTGTAGCATAGATCCTGTGTCTTCATTCGTGAGACAGACTTTCCCTCTTTTCCACATATAAAAGCCTGAAGATTAGCAAAATAATGCTCTCATATTTCTTTAATGCAATTCTACCACTGCCATAGATTGTTGATAAGTTGAACAACCCTCAAATTTCTATGGATTACCAAAGTATATCCAATAGGTATCTGTCTAAAGCTTTCCTCTATGATTTATAACATAGTAATACTTCTCCTTGTGAATCTACAGTTCTCATAAGAAAGCAATTATTCAATAAATAATTGGCTATCTCTTCTTTATATCTATTGCCATTACTTCTTTCCTCAACAATAAAATCTTTGAATCTCACACCTCTTGATTCCACCACATTATCTCTAAGCTTTATATCATATTCTCTTTCAGCTGTCTTTGAATAAGTATACAGCCCTATAATTTTTATCAAAGTATCAGGATTCTTTTCAAATACCGAACTTATTTGCACCACTATGATTTTCTTTTAATATATCCCTTGCAAAAACTGTTTACATTCTCAGATGTCAATGCATTTTTATGTATTCCATCATCTTTTTATTTTTCTCATCTATAAAGCTCTTGATCCAGTTCTTCAATAATATCCATAAAAACTCAATAGGTGTAGGTTTTCGTTTTTAACAGGTGCAAAAGAGCATTGCTGTCAAAGAAGTTTTGACCGAATATCTGAAAAATATCAGCTGCAATACTGTCATCTTCTTTTATATATCTTCTTTACTAACTATCTGACTTGCATAAAATCTCAGTATATTATTAATCTTGCTCTTGCTGCTTCCATCAGATAGGAGTAGAAATTGTGCTCTTTGCACTGCCCTAGTTCTATAAAAATATGTCTGTCATCAATGGTTCGCATTATTGCTTCCATCTCTTCAATATCCATACGAAGCTTTTGTATAAGTTCTTTTATCTTTGTAGCCGCCTCATCTCTTTCTACACGCTCAGTATCAATATAGTCAAGCACAAGAGCATCAAACAAAATATCCTCACATCTGTCCAGACTCTCACTAAAGGCTGCTTCTATAATAAAACAGATTATCATTCGTCTTAAATCTGTGATAAGATCCCACAACTATCTTTTTCTTCATATCTCTCAAAAATTCAAGTATCTCTTGTGGGCTCTTACCTAAGGTCAGGTCATTTTGATATGATCCTCAATAGATGCTGCCAATGTTCTAAGAGCTTGATTCAAGTTATCAAAATCTCCGGAAGCCTCTTTCAATACCCCTCATAAGGACTACCCTGTTCAGATATATGCTCAAACATAGAGTATATTTTTAAAAAGCTTACCCTTATAAGTGATAATTGTTGGACTGATGATATCCTGAAAAGATTGCAGTATCGGCACTACCTTATAATGTATTGCAAGCTTATCCTCATCTTCATATTCGCCCGGCTTTTCCAAAAATCCAACCGGTATCCCTCAGCCTTCTTATAAAGGTTCCCGCAACAATTCTCATATCTGCTATATTTCCACTTTGCCTCTCCTGCTCTTCGATGTCCAGTTCCACATTCTCATCAAGCCCTAAAAGATACTCCTCTGCCATATCAAAGATCGTGCTTTTTCTATAGCATACATCGGCATTCGCTTGCACTTTTCCCAAATAATGGCAAGAATATCTACATATTTTCTTTTTATTTGTTCCTGCTCAGTGGCCTAAACAGATTTTCATCCACCTCATCAAAAATATTCATATGCTATAAAACTCCATATCTAATATATTTATATACTGTATAACTGTTTATGCTTTTTAATTTTCCTTCATCAACTAATCTTTTTCAGCCATATTGTCATTTTGCCCTTTTTGTACATTACATTTTAATGCTATTTCTTTTTGCATCCATTTCATCTACAATGCTTCTTAAAATAGAATCTTTCACCACATCATATAAGTCTATTGTATCAATACTCACTGAATCTTCAGCTCTTCAACTATAGTAGTAAACATATCCATTTGACTACAAAGCAGATTCCACATTTACTGTATCAATTACTTCTAATATAGTTTGATTTGAAATATTGTATGGTATTCCACCTTTATTTATCAGCTCCTTATTTCCCTGCTTTTTTTACATCCACTCCATACAAATAATTTTTGTCCATTTATTTTTTTATATTTTTCAATAGCACCATTCCATGTTCCGCCTTTCTCTATATCAGAGCTTATCACAAATGCTCATATGCTGACGCATATATGAACTTATTTCTATTCATAGCCCTTCCAACAGAGAAACCTGTATCCGGATTTACATCTGAAAATAAAAGTACTCTTTTATTTATAATATTTTAGTATTACATCTTTATTTTTAATCTTTTTAGCTAATGAATCACCTATGAATGAAAGCTACATATCCTCCCCCATCTATTGCTGTCTTTTTCTGATATACTGTCTACACTTTAGCACCACCTGAATAGATAATAAGTTTTTCTTTGGTAGCCTTTTTTTGCAAGTTCACTTGTAAATATCATTCCACTGTCATCCACATCTCTTGAACCTACAATAGCAATTCCCACCTTACTCGCTAATGTAATATCACCTGCATAAAGAGTACTGAGGCATCTCTCTCAATTTTTCCTTAAATACTTAGGATAATCACCGTCAAATTGAGTTACTATATATGCCCTTATTCTCTAACTCTTGAAGCTTGAGTGCAATACTCAAGCCTCTTTGAATCAGTGCTTTTACCTGTTCTTTACTATTCTCTGACAATGGCAGATTATCTGTGAATCCCTTTTTCAATAGATCTGCAATTCTATAACCCATATCATTTACAGTTTTACCCAATCCAGTTCCACTCTTTTAATGTCAACGGTTTATATCCGTCTGTAATTCTAGATTTGTACATAGCAATATTGCTACCATTGCACTATCTGAATAAATCATAAATTTAACTATCACTCCTTCCGGCTGTATTTGCTAATGCAAATGGATAAATATCTCCGCTACCATTTTTCTCATCTTCTTCCACATATAGTAAAATGTCCATCTAGAATCCACCATATCATCCACTAATAAAAATATTATCCTTTTTCACATCAAAAACTACAAATGATGCTTCTGCATTTTCTTTCTGACGCTCACTATTTTTCAAACATCTTTTGTTCCTCTGCTTCCAGCTTTCTTATACCTACAAAATAATCTATTCAAGTTTTGCAGCCAATCTTTTTGCAAAATCCGGTACCAAATCCGGATGTCTTAATGATGTAACAAGTGTTATCCACTTTATATCATGTTCCCTAACAAAAATCATGTAATATATCAGCACTTGCATCCACCAGCTCATCCGAAAAATAATTGTGTAAATATTTACCCTCTTTTACCATCTTTTCCATAAACTGCATCCGCATAATTACTCAAAACTCTACCTTCTTTACACTGTAAATCAACCGGAACTGTCTTTCTGGGCTTTATTATTCCGACTTCTTTTTGATAAATTCTCTTGCTTGATTAACCTTTTTCATCACTTACTTTCTCGTCAAAGAACTTTCCACAACAATTCGCACATTTTCCACATTTTTAGCATTTACATCATCTAATTTCTCAGCGATATAATCCATATAACAACCATCATAGTGTATATAATCGTTCAAACTTGCAGCTCTTTTACTCTGATTGCTGTAATGGCTTCACTTCTTTCCATATCCGGCTTCCATATCTTTGCAGTTTTATAATATTTTTCTATCATCTTTATAAATATCGCTACTAACTTCCAAATATTTCAAACAGCTCATTAACCCTGTTTCTTCTAATATTTAATTCTCTTAATAAGCCTGACAAGTTAAGTCCCGGATTTTCTTTCAATGCATTTTACTACTTCATTCATATTTTCTCTGTAGGAAAAGCTGAATCTATAAAATATTGAAGTATGTGTTTATCTTCTTCCCACATAGCATTATGGCATAAGCAAGATCTATTCCTCTACCTGCTCTTCCAATTTGCTGATAGTAGGAAACGATATTTGCCGGACGTTGAAAAATGTATTACAAAAACCAATATCAGGCTTATCATATCCTCATTCCGAAGGCTATTGTTGCAACCAAAACTTTAATCTCATTTTTGAAACTGCTCCAATATTATAGGCTTCTTATCTTTATCTGTTGCTGAATAATAACATTCTATGAGATATTATTCTTTTTAACCATGCAGTTACCAAATCACAATCTGCTAAAGTTAAGCAATATATTACTCCGGTACCGGGTATTTTTTCAATATTTTCAGCTAACCATGCAAGTCTATCTTCCTTTTTCTCCAGTTTAATAATCTGTATAGCCAAGCTCTCTCTTATGAGCTCTCCCTGCTTATTACCAGATCCTCTCTCCCAACTGTAGGGCAATATCTTTTTACCACTCTATCATTAGCCGTCGCAGTAGTTGCAAGTATTGGAACATTATTGGGGATCTTGTGAACTATATCTACAATTCTTCTGTAATCAGGTCTAAAATCTATGTCCCCAATCTGGATATACAATGTGCTTCATCTACAACAAATAGAGATTCTATGTGCTATTTTTTTGTAAGCATTTTTCCAGAAAAATCCTGATTTGACAATCTTTTCAGGTGATATAATTAGTGCATCCACAGTATTTCCATTACATAATTCATTCATTATCAGATTTTTCATTATCCGCATTTTCAGAATTAATTGTTACAACATTTAGTCCAAACCTTTGTGCTGAATCAATCTGATTACTCATTAATGCTAATAGTGGACTGATAATCAGTGTGATACCATCTTCCTTTTCACTCCCTTAAGATCTTTGTTGCCATAAAATAAACCAAACTTTTTCCCCAGCCTGTCTTTTTGTGCAACGAGTGTCCTCTTACCATCAATTACTGCTTCTATGGCTTCTCTTTGTCCTTCTCTAAATGTTGCATCTTCTCCATAATATTCTCTTAACTTCATCAACTCTACCCATATCTATCTCCTTTTTATAAAATATATTTTTAGTCCATACAGACTAAGTTTTTCCTTATATATATTAATTTTTCAAATACTGCTCCACTACTATTCCACAATACTTATATAAACTTTTTATATTATACCAAATTTATGTCCTATGGATTACATATTTTGCAAGGCTCATAACCTTTTTATAAGTTCATCTCTCGTAGTTAAAAATCTCCTCTTTGTTTTTGTCTTTTATCTTAGGTACTGAATCACAATCCGGATAATGAAATTTCATTGAATTATTGTTGAGTATATATGTTGTTAGACTAGAATCAGTATTTATTGAAACTTCACTCTATAGTTTTCCTCTATTATACCTCTAACAAATGTACTCTCTGATATTGTTATTTTCTTCCAGACCTGCTCTCCAAGTTCTTGATGGGTCTGTACTCCATATGAGATTCTTACCATCAGAAGTTACTACAATATTGCCCTGTTCATCAGTTCTATAAATGTCTGCACCTATTTCTTTTAAAATGCATCCAAAGATTCCCTATGGATGGCCATAGACGTTTTCACTACCACAACTTATAACCACAGACTTTGGTGATATTTTATTTAACCAATCATGTCCTGATGAAGTTTTACTTCCATGATGCCCTGCATGGTATACATCCGCCTTTAAGTCAACTCCTGAATCTACTATATCCTGTTCCTCTTCAATCTCAGCATCTCCAGACAGTAAAAATGAAGTATCCTTATATTTAACTTTCAAAACTATGGAATTATTATTACTCTCACTTAAAGCTATAGGCCCCAGTACTATACAGCTTGCACTTCCCAGAGAAAAGTATTTCCACTTGTGGTACAGTAATGTTATAGTTCCTATATTTTATGGCATCCAAAAGCTCTTTATATTCCTTACTATCACTTGCCTTATCAGGCATAAATATATTTTCACAGTCAAACTTTGTAATAATAACATCCAGTCCGCCTATGTGATCTGCATCCGGATGAGTTCCAATAACATATTTTAGTTTAGAAACATTTTGCTTCTTCAGATATAGTTGAACAGTGGTACCTTTAGTATTATCTCCGGCATCTATAAGCATCCACTCACCATCACAACCGATTAATGTGGCATCTCCTTGACCCACATCTATAAAATGCATGGTAAAACTATTATTTTCCGATATCTTTGTACCAACAGTGGTCTCAATACTTGGAGATAAACCTTTTTGATTACTCTTAGTCTGTTTTGTAAAGATCAAACCAAATCCAAGAATCAACAGTATAAAAAGAATAAGCCGAATCTTCTATGCTCTTTCATTTAACAAAATCCCTCCATATATAAATAGGTCTTCCGAATTAACGGAAGACCTGTCTCATATTATGATGATATTAAAATTTAATTTCAACTATGGATGAACAACATCATAGTTTGCTACATCATAGTATCCTGCAGGATCTACATCACTGCCAAACCATATGTGCATATTTTCCGTCTATAGATACACCCATAGTCTTTAACATTCCCCAGCCATCATTACCGGTAATTACAGCATTATGTGCTGAAGAATTTTTCAAAGTTCCAGTGCTCCTCAGGGGTTATCACACCACTTGATGATGAGGAAACTCATATCCATTTCCAGTATATGAAGTTAATTCTCTTGGCTTACTCCACATTTTTATTTGCGTATTGATGATCTGAGGTATAAACCACCGGTGTCCAGCTTCCATTACCTGACCAGCTGTGAAGGTTACCACGCACACCTCTAGAATCTACCTGATTTTCAGGTGCATATGCATTTGAATCTGCCACATGGATTCTTGCTACTGTTGTCAACGATTTTTGAGAATGACAATTTTGGCAATCCCTGACTTTCTCTGTAGCATTGATCAAACAGTAAAAGTTTTGCTTCTTTCTCACTCACTCCCATTGCCATTAATGCATTGATCACCGGAGTATCCTGAGAAGATGCTGTGCTATTGTTTGGCACATTGTTATTTCCGGCTGTATTATTTCCTGTACTACTATTATTTAAACTTGAAGAACTTCCTCCTGATGATCCTCCACTTGAAGAACTTCCTGCACCGGAACCTACATGCCTGCTACTTCTGCCTGATGAACTCTTGCTACTTCCGCCTGATGAGCTGCTACCACCTGATGATTCTCTACTACGTTTGCTGATATTCATGCTTTTCTTTTATACCTTCTACCCACTTACCGGTAGCATCCACATAATATCTCGTCCGGCGTACTTGTACTAACAAGCATCGCACCATCCGCTCCTAAATAATAGTGTCCAACCCAACGATTTTTCAACCATATAACCAGTATTATCAAAGTAATACCACTTATCCTTTATAAGCTTCCCACTGATTTGTAGGATAAGTACCATTGACTTCCTCATACCACCAACCCTTATCATTTCTCTTCCACTGTGCCTCATTTTCTGCCATAGCAGGTACAGTCAAAGCCACCAAAACCACCATGGCTGATACAGTACACATTACTTTCTTGAACAAATTCATAAAGCACCTCCAACATTGTAAAAATAGCTCAATACTATCATTTTCTATTGTAACATTTTTGTGAGTATATATTCAAGTGTGCTAGCTACTTTACTATTTTTAACAATCCCTCTACCAATTTAATTATGCTTTCATTGTCCTCTTCCTTTGGATTCCACAACAGACGAACTTCTTCATCTATCACATCAAATCCGGCATTCTTTAATTGTTCTTTTTAATATTTTTATAGATTCTCGGGTCTTTGACAGTTTGCTCACCTAAATAATCATTAAAAAAAGTCCTACAACCCGCATATAACCTACATTCTTCAGTTGAAATTTTTGTCAAAATATTCGTTTCAATATATAGTATTTTCTAGTATTTTATGGTATAATAAGGTGTGGAGGTTATTTATGAAAGTTACTACATCAAAATCAAAAAATGCAGAGTCCTTCTATATTTCCAAAAGCTTTATAAATGACAAAGGGGTTAGTACCTCTGTAAATGTACGCAAACTTGGTACTCTCGCTGATTTATTAAAAGAGCATGGACCCACTAGAGATGACGTCATGAAATGGGCTCGTGCCGAGGCAAAACTTGAAACACAGAAGTACAAAGAAGATAAAATAGTAAATATTTCTTTTAACTCAAGCAAAAGACTACAGACACAGCAACAAGTCTTCTATCGTGGAGGTTACCTGTTTTTGCAGTACGTTTATTATCAACTTGGCTTAAATAAAGTTTGCAGAAAGATAAGGGATAAGTATAACTTCAAGTTTGATATCAACTCGATTTTATCGGATTTGATTTACTCCAGAATACTTGAACCTTCCAGTAAACGCTCAAGTTACTCTTGTTCTATGGACTTTTTAGAGCCACCATCTTACCAATTACATGATGTATATCGCTCTTTAAATGTACTGGGCAAGGAATGTGACCTTATACAATCTGAAACTTATAGAAATAGTCATTTAGTGGGTAAGCGCAATGATAAGCTTCTTTTTTATGATTGTACTAACTATTATTTTGAGATTGAGGATGAAGACGGCATTAAAAGATATGGCAAAAGCAAGGAACATAGACCAAACCCTATAATACAAATGGGTATGTTTATGGATGGTGATGGTATTCCACTTGCTTTTTCTCTTTTTCCCGGAAATGCAAATGAACAAACCTCTATTAAACCACTTGAAGAAAAATTTTTAAATGAGTTTGATTGTCAAAAGTTTATTTACTGTAGTGATGCCGGACTTGGTTCAGAAAAATAAGAAAGTACAATCATATGGGTGAAAGAGCTTTTGTAGTCACTCAATCAATAAAAAAGCTTAATGCACAGGATAGGCAATGGGCGTTAGATACTAAAGGATTCAAACGTTTATCTGATGATAAAATGGTAGATCTAGCCGAAATCTCAAAGGATGATGAGACTATATATTACAAAGATGCTCCATATACACCAAAAGATTTATCTCAAAGACTTATCATCACATATTCACCAAAATATGCCAAATACCAAAAGACTATTAGAGAAAAACAAGTTGACAGAGCTAAGTTAATGCTTGAAAAAGGCAGTATCAAAAAAGAAAGAAGAAATCCTAATGATCCGGCCAGGTTTCTTGGCAGTATTGCAGTAACTGATGATGGTGAAAAAGCAAATGTACATAACTTTCTTAATACAGACAAAATAGATGAGGAGGCAAAGTATGATGGTATGTATGCCGTCTCAACAGACCTACTTGACGATAATGTAAGTGAAATACTAAATATAAGCGAAAAGCGTTGGCAAATAGAAGAATGCTTTAGAATTATGAAAAACCGAGTTTGAAGCAAGACCGGTATTTTTACAAAGAGCTGATAGAATTACTTCTCACTTCTTAACCTGCTTTTTAGCCTTGATTATTTACAGATATATTGAAAAATTTTTAGACCACAAGTATACATGCGAAGAGATTCTAAATACCTTAAAAGATTTTAATTTTGCATATGTAAAAGAGCAAGGTTTCATACCTCTATATAAACGAACAGAGCTCACAGATAAACTAAGATGAGATTTGTCATTTTAATACAGATTTTGAATTTATAACAAAAAGTAAAAATGCGGACAATACAAAAAAACAAAGCAAAGGAAAATAAAATACTATAGTTTCAAAACGAATAAAAATGCCCTGAAAGCCAGTAAAACACTGGGTTTCAAGGGCATTTTAACTTTTGAAACTGTCAAAGACGGGATTGTAACATTTTTGTGAGTATATATTCAAGTGTGCTAGCTACTTTTACTATTTTAACAATCCCTCTACCAATTTAATTATGCTTTCATTGTCCTCTTCCTTGGATTCCACAACAGACGAACTTCTTCATCTATCACATCAAAATCCGGCATTCTTTAATTGTTCTTTTAATATTTTTATAGATTCTCCTGACCAACCGTAATAGCCAAAAAGCTGCTGCCTTCTTATTTTTGAACTTCAACTGTCCTGCACTTCCAGCCATCCCTGCTACACTACTTAATACTCCATTTCCAACTGTTGGGAGCCTACGGCTATAGCCTTTGACTTAAAGATTTCAGTCATCACTTCATTTTTATCTGCTTTTGAGATGTTAAATACTCTTTACTACAGTATCAGGGCTTTGAGAATGAATTTCATACGCTATTTTTGTATGCGATCTTTGCAGTACCTTCCACACTTGTATCAAATACAATACTTATCTGATCTTCCTGATATGCATCAGCCCACTGACCATATTTTCTACGATCTGTAAAGGATTTTTCTCCATATAGCTCCATGAGATGGTGCAATCATATCAAACTGTAAATTAAAAGCCGGCAATCTCCTCCACTTTCTTTTTAAGTATAGGGTGCAAAAGGATTCAATATATTAGCAAAATATTTCATTGACTCTTTCCAGCAGACATTGGTCCGCTTTATCATTAAAAAGCTCTTCCACTGCATAAGCTGTCCAAATGCATCATTTGGAGAAAAGTATATTATCCCCTGTTAAATATGTAGCCACTAGTACAGGCCAATGTACATACGCATTTCTACAAATATAAGCTTTTTCCCATTACCTATATCTATAGTATCTCCTGTGTTTTTACTACATTAAAATTCCACCCACGCTTACCATACTGGCCCTCAATGCCTTGACAGAAGCAGCAGTACAATCAAATAGGTGTATTTGAACTCATCCATCAAAGCTGTCAAAGAGCCTGAGTGATCACATTCACCATGAGTTTGCTACAATAAAAATCAATCTTATTAAGATCTATTTCCTGCTTTAAATTTCCTCCACAAAGTCAAAACGATGTGTGTCCATATAGTGTCAATTAAGACCGTTTCTCCTCTTCAATCAAGTATGCATTCTGACTCGATCCATTTATTATAGAGTAATCATCACCATGAAAACTTTCAAGTTCCCAATCCAAATATCTCACCCAACTTACATTCCCTTTACAGTGCTTTTCTCATATTGATCCTTTCTAAACATATACAGTTTACATCAATTTCATTTTAGCATTTACATGTAGTTTCCTCATTAACCATATTATAAACAATTATATACTATAATTATTCATAATATAAAATATGCATATAGAATTGCTCCCATATGCATATAAAAGTATACTTTTAGAATCCCAAGATTATCATTTCACCAAAATCACGTGTATTCTTCCTCCATGTCTTGAATATCTGGTAATGCAGAAACTGACAACAGATAGTATCCGATGATTTACAGTCTGAGCATTTTCCTGTAATCTTTGCAAGGAGTCTTTATATCAAATCTCTGTGTATTTGCTGGTAGCTGCTACATTTCTGGCACGCTTCATAGCACTATCTATATCCGAACATATCTTATTGATTCCTACTATAAATATAACCTTTTTCGGGTCCCCTGTGCTATACAGGATACACGGTTAGCATTACCGTCAATATTTACAAGTGACTCCATCATCTGTCATAGCATTTGCACTTGAAAGAAATATATCCGCATCATAAGCTGCCAAGCAGTGCTCTCTAGGTTCCATCTTAGCCCTGTCCATATAATTATAATTACCCTGCTCAAGTGCAGAAATTAAACCAATCTCATTTGCACTCATACAACCGCCCATAGCAATATACTGTTTTCCGGGATATAAGTTCAAGAGCAATCTTAAGCGCCTCTTCTTTATCCTTTGCATAGTACCCTGTCATATTTTCTGGATTTCAAACCTTTGATCACAGTATCTGTCAACATTTCATTTCTCTTTTTAAGTTCTCGTTCATATTGTCCTCCACTTAATTAACTACTATCAATATATTTGAGCATTGACATGAGATAGTATTTAGATTATAACTCTTTTTATATAAATCTTAAACACTTGCTGTGACAATTATTCTGTTTTTACTATATTTAAAATAAAAACTCTTTAAGTCAGATCTGTAAATATCCAACTAAAGAGTTTCTTTCATTTATCCAGAGTTTTTAGCTCGTTCAAGTGCTCTCATCTATATTCTCACAAAATTATCTTTACCTAACTTTTCGATAAACCCCTGCCTTTCCATAACCTTTATAGGTTGTTCATTTACATGAGATAATATCAAAGTCATATTTCTTTTTACAGATTCCAAGCAACTCTTCCAAAGCTTCAAGTCCCTGAAATATCCATTGCCGGTACATTTCTCATACGAAGAACCAGTACATTTTTCTTTCATCTTCATGTGCTATATTAAGTAAATCTTTTGTAGCACCAAAAATAATGCTCCAAAAATCTCATAAACTATTGTATTTTTTAGGTACAGCCTTAAAGTCGGAAATTTAGTGCATACTCATCTAAGTCTGAGTTTATCACCCATTGCCTTACATTTGCAATATCTGACATACGCTTTAGGAAAAGAAATGCCGCAAGAATCATACCAAATTTTATAGCCATTACCAGGTCAAAAAGTACCGTTAAAAATAAAGTAATCAATAAAAACCGCAATATCACTTTTAGGGTGCTATTTTTATTATATGTACCACATTTTTCCATCCGCTCATATTGTAGCCGACTATAATAAGAATGGCAGCCAGACAGCTCATAGGAATAAGTGATGCATATGGCATCAAGAATAACAATATAAGCATAAGTGTAATTGCATGAATCCTACCTGCAATAGGTGTTCTTCCGCCATTTTTAACATTTGCGGCAGTTCTTGCAATAGCACCGGTAGCAGGTATTCCACCAAAGAGTGCCGACATTATATTGCCAACTCCCTTGTCCTATAAGCTCTGCATTCGGACTGTGATGACTCCTGTCATTGTATCTGAAACCACGCATGATAGAGAGATTCTATAGCAGCCATATATCGCTATGGTAAATGCCGGTGAAACCATCAAGATATAAGCTCAGGTGATATATCCGGTATACCAAACTTTGGGAGTCCTGCCCTTATAGTATATAAGTCCCCTATAGTTTTTACAGGAAGGTTTCCAAACTTTACAATTAGAGTTGTAACTATAATTGCAATCAAAGATCCCGGAATCTTCTTAGATACCTTCGGCCAAAAATATCTGAATAAGCAATGCCAAAAGACCTACTAAAAAGTTGCGATATTTAATGTGAAAATTCTCAAAAAGAGCAATCATCTTCTCCACAAATTCCGCCGGCACCGCTCCCATATCAAGTCCGAAAAAATCTTTTATCTGTCCTGCCACTATGCTTACAGCAATTCCGAATGTGAATCCTACCGTAATAGTCTTTGGTATAAACTTTATTAAATCTCCAAGTCTAAAGATTCCCATAAGTATCAGCATAAATCCTGCCATTATGGTGGCAACTGTAAGCCCTGCCATTCCATACTGAGCCACTATACCATAGATTATTATAACGAAGGCGGCGGTCGGTCCACCTATCTGCACTATACTTCCACCCAGAAATGAAATGAAAAATCCTGCAACCACCGCTGTATACAGCCCTGTTCTGGATTTACACTGATGCAATTGCAAGCGCTATTGAAAGCGGCATTGCAATAATTGCAACTATGATACCTGAAATCAAATCCTTTACAAACTGCTCTCCGGTGTAACCTTTTTAATGCTTCAAAAGCTTAGGTCTTATATAACTGAAGTCCACATTTCCTCCCATATGTTTCTAAAATTTTTAATCTTTACTATAAGAACAATATGACTTTATGATAGCATAGACAAAAATATATTCTACAATACTTATGTATACAAAAATCAAACATATTATAAAGCTTGAAATTCTTATGTCAAAAATACATATATGTTTTTAAATTATATATCTAATGTTCCATATTATTCCTTAGGATTGTACTTATATAATCCCCTTATTCCTGCTTATGCATGCTGTCGCATATGTCAAGGGCGATTTGGATGTAACTCCCTTATATTCAGGACTTTTTAAAACAGGCATACTATAGAATACATTCTTTTTATTCTCCAAATCTATAAAACCACTTACCACCTATATATTTTTCTGAAAGTCTCTCAATATATACTGTCAAGTAATCAAGCATTTTTCTTATCTTTTATCAGCCCTTCGGCATCTTTATAATTAGCTAAGATCCATTTTTCCAGTTCATCCAATGACCCCATACTGTAGTCAAGTTTCAAGTTATTTTCCCCCGCAAATGTGTCTGTAAAATATTCCATTTTTAAAAGGTATAAGAATTATCCACTCTTCAAAAGTTTTTCCTGGTATAGCCCATATTTTTACTCTCCCTCATTTCTATTTATCTACGTATTCTCCAATTTTATAAATATTATACAAAGGAATATTTGTCATCCATTTCTGATCACGATTCTTTTCCGCACTCTTCCCAAAGAAAATGATAACCTGAGCCTCCCTCGCTTATAACATCAAGATAGCTCATCAGGTTTAGTCACCAAGATACCACCCATTACCGTTACGCCTCTTTTAAAGAAAGCATCCGGGAATCGATACCGGCTGTAGGACCTGCTGACCAAAATATCTGCACCGGGCTTACACATAGCCAGTAAATCGGGTAATGTATCATTAAGGATAGTAACACCTGTAATAACATCAAGATCTGAATCCGGAAGATACACATTAGCATCCTTTGAAGGTGCAAAAATGCTCCAGCTCCTTGCCCTTTAGAGTACGTGAATCCATCTCCAGAACTTTAAAATCTGCATCTGCTGCAAGCAGCTTTTTTAAGCATCGGTACCAAAGCACCTATTACAACACTTTTTTACCCTTGGTGAACCTCCATCACATCAAAAGAATCTACATCTATCTCTATTTTATACTCCAAGTTCTTATTTTCCTCCCAGTAACAAGCTGAAAGTGCATTTAGTGTTGCAATAGCCAGTGTCTTTCTTAGAATATTTCTATGTGAAAGATCATCCAAATAGCTCTTTACACTCCTACCGCTGAGTTTACCTGATAGAGGCATAGCCTTTGCGGAACTTGGACAGCATACAGCCTCCGGAATCTCCCTTAACCGGAGTAAAACAAAGACCGCTCATGACCTGTACTTAATTTTACTCCTGAAAAGAACAGTCCGAACACCGCTCTTTCAACTACCATTTTATCCAGTCTCTCTCCAAAATACTCTTTTTAAAATATCGGCACTTTCCTGTAATAATATATTCATTCTTTATTTTTTCCATTTAAATTCTGTCTAAATAACTATGTGATTAGCCATGATCATTGCTTCACAATTACATCTATTTCGCCCTATTCCATATACTATTCCTTTACATCTACAATATCAATACATAAAAGTGATATAATGATACTTTGATTTTTATAATACTTTTACATAATCAGAGGAGATGAAATGTAATGGGATTTTTATATCTACATTAGCATTTGGTCATATTTTCACTGCTATGCTTTATTTTAGCTGTTTTTATATACTTTAGACTGCTGATAGCTGTTTATACTTTTAAAAGCTCCCTAAATGGATATATACTTTAGGCCATATCCAGATTACAAGACGGGCTTGTTCACCTTGACGATATCACGGATAAGCCCGCACTTATAGAGGCTAGCGTTTTTATGCGTGTATTATTTTTAGTTAATATAATAGTTACCATTGTGAATTATTTCAAATTACACAATATGGGAAAAGCAATTTTTTCCTGTTTACAAATGCAGTTTGCTATAATTATAGCTGCGATAATACTTTCCGGAATTACCAGACCAATTATACGTTTTTGATACCCACATACCGTACGAAATATTCTTACTCCACTACCAATGCACTGGATGTACTTATGTTTTTCGCCTCATTTCGCATTCACTTTTTTTATATCTATAGTAGGTATTCCGGCAAAGCCTGTAAATGTACAGATAGCAGGAACCAATGTGATTATCGGTTCAACAAAAGCATCCGTGCTTCTTGATAACGGCTTTACCTTTAAAGACAAAAATGCAGACAGTGAGATTATAAATACACGAAGTGACCACTTTACTATGGAGAATATTTGGAATTGTATCTTGGTGATAAATCTTTTGGTCATGTGTGTTACACCTACATGGAAGGACTCTGGATGAGCTTTAAAATTGTACTATAACATCATTTAAGGTTACACCCAATGATACAGATTTATCTGCTGTGAAGTTTAACAATATAACTCTGTCGGATCTGGAGCTAAGTGACTTTGAAAATAAAGATTTGATAGATATTTTTTCACTGCATCCGATAGTTTATGATGAGATGAAAGGCCCTTATTACTTTGTACTTACATTGCAAACTCATGACTATTCTCTTTGGAAACGCTATCGTATAGAAGCTGATTTTTAACTCTGATAACAGTATCTCAAACTACACTGTAATGGCACAGCATACTATATGGAATAAAAACGAAAGCTTAAAGAGCTTTTCCTTTTTATAGGTCCGATTTCTTATGATTCATATTTTTCCATACAGTTTTTAGTATAGTGCTGATATAATCTCCCTTTTCCTATTTATACATGCAGTCGCATATGTCATTGGAGCTTTGTATAGTTCTCCCTATGTAATCAGGACTTGTCAAACAGGCATGGAATAGTATGCATTCTTTTTATTTTTCAAAATCTATAAACCATTCTCCACCTATATGCTTCCTGAAAGTCTCACCGATATATACAGTCAAGTAGTCTAAGTTTTCAGCATCACTTTGTCAAGTCCTTTATCTCACTGTAATTAGTGAGTATAGCTCATATGATAAAGTCCTAGTATACCACTAAAACAAAAATGTCCCACTTATGGTAAAAAATACTATTTTGTATATTCTAACACTAGGAGGACTGACTTATCAGAAAGGTTATTTTTATCAATGGATGAACAAAAGAAAGTAAGGAGGTTATTAGCGTCTGGTAGATCACCCAGATACAGCCAATAAGAATAGAGCCGCTCTTATTCTTGGATGCACCAAGAGGCATATAAACCGTATGATACAGGGATATCTGAAAAATGGTAAGGAATTCTTTATTCATGAGCAACAGAGGCAAAAAGCTCGGCTACTACTCTGTCCTGATGTCTGAAGTCAGGTTCTTGATCTATACAGGACTAAATACTACGAGGCTAACTTTGAACACTATACAGAGCTTCAAAAAGCATAGAGGGTATAAGCATCTCCTCTTCCTCTGTAATGAGTATTTTGGAGTCAGAGTAGATTCTATCTCCAAAGGCTGCAAAAGCTAGCGTAACGCATTAAACAACAGCTCAAAGCTAAGAAAGAAATAGCAAAGTCAAAAAGGAATTGGCAGAGACATAGCCAACTTAGTAGCAGTTGAAGATGCTCACAGTCGTCGTCCCAAGATGTGCTTATTTTGGTGAATTGCTTCAAATGGATGCTACCCTCATGAATGGGTGTCAGAGATATGGCATCTACATTTGGCTGTTGATGATGCCTCGGGTGTTGTTACAGGTGCCTGGTTTGATACTCAAGAAACTCTTAACGGCTACTACCATGTATTTGAGCAGATCCTTACTGATTATGGTATTCCTTTATAGTTTCTTACTGATAAACGAACTGTATTTACTCATAGAAAGAAAAAGGTGCCTTATCGGACGACAAAGACACCTATACACAGTTTGCCTACGCCTGAAGCACCTGTATGGCACAGCTTTGAATCGCAGTAGTGTTCCGACAAGCTAAAGGACGCATAGAACGATTGAATCAGACTTTACAGTCACGCCTGCCTATTGAGTTTAGACTGCAGGCTGCAACTGATATCCATAAAGCCAATGAACTCATTTACTACTACATAAAAGAATTCAATGAGAAGTTCGCACTTCCACTTTATGGTATCAAATCTGTCTTTGAAACGCAACCATCTAAAGAAAAATAAATCTTACTTTTAGCGGTTTTAACTGAGAGAACTGTTGATGCGACATGCGATTCAATTCGGAGAAGAAATTTTTATAAGATGATAGATCACAAGCGAGTGCAGATACATTATCGAAAAAGGTACCAAGGTTATACTGGCACATTTGATAGGTCTCATGTTTGCGTAGCAATGACAAAGATATTTATGCACTGGAAGAAATACTGCCTGATGAGCATACAAATCTAAGGATTTTGGATGTTGACTCATAAACAGCCAAAGCCTAGAAAGCTCTTATATACCGCCTCATGAACCATCCTTGAGATTGATGCTCTACTAAATTCGCACACCTCACAGCCACACAGAAGACATACATGTGCGATATAATAAAGCCCTTTGTGGGGGCTTATAAATTAATTATTTTGGGACATAATCATTTATGCTTGATAGTCCTTTCATCTCACTGTAATCAGTGAGAATCCATTTTTCAACCCCGTCAAGTGACCCTATGCTGTAGTCCAGTTTTTAAATTATCTTTTGCAAAATTTATCTGTAAAATATTCCATCTTAAAAATCTATAAGAATAATCCATTCTTCAAAGTTTTCTTTCGTATAGTTTTCATTTTTCTCCATTCTTTTACAACATACTTTATTATATAGATACATTATATCAAGGCAAGTATATTTCTGAACTTAAAATCTTCAAATGATTTTTGTCAAAATTAGAATCGATTTTATACAAATATATAGTAAAAATTATATCAAAAATTCACGGAGGTATAATTTATGTCAAAAACTTTCATCAAAACTTGTAGGTATTTTATGTTTTTTTAGCTATATGTCTTTTTGCTATATTTACATCAGCCTGTTCATCTGCTAAAAAGCCTACTGAAGTATCAGGGAGAATACTGATTCTAATAGTAGCGAGGAGCAGGATGTATCTAATCTGATACTAGTGATACACAACTGTATCCGATTCCAATAATTTTTCTTTTACATAAAGGGAGACAATCATATATGGCTCGCTATGATAACTCTGAAATTATAGATCTTGGACCTTGTACAACTAATGGAAGTGTTATGGGGGAATTTTCTATAAAAGGATATAACAAAAACTTAGATCAATTTTGTTCCTTTTCAGATTATGACGGTGAAACCTATACTCTATATATATCAGCATCTAAAACACCTACAGAGCGAAACCAAAGTAGCTGACAATGTTACAGTACATTCAGCCTTAAAATGGTGATATACTCTATATTTCAAATAAAGAGCTGTTTTATATACGGGTGGTAAAGTAGTTAGTCTCTTTAAAGAAGAGGGCGAAGAGGAAATAAAAATACATTATTTCAAGGCTCAGGATAAGCTTTTTAATTGTTCCGGGTAAGTCAATTATGACAAAGAAAAATTGATGAATGTATATTTAATCGATATATATACAGGTAATAACACAGTATATTCAGATTTTAATATAAATTCTTTTCAATTATTCTTTTGAGCTTGATTCAATATGCTATTTTAAGGATAATACAATATATCAGTTGAAGATGGAAACTCAAAAGAAATAGTAAAGGGTATTGACGAACCATATAATAAAGTTACTTTATTCTTCTGATAAAGTCATCTATGCTCAAAAGTTGATGAACCAACATCCCTCTATAGATTTGACTTTAACGGCAATGAGGAATTAGTCAGTGATTCATTTGTAAAACTTTGTAAGATTTAATATAAAAGAAAAATTTTCTGCATATACAGAAAAACTCTGAGGACAAAAATTATTCTAAAAGTAAAGTACAGAAATGGGAAACACTGGGAGAGTACGAAGACATAGAGGATAGTGATGACATATACAGACTAAAAAGAAGCATACTCTTCTAAATCAAAAATATTGGTATTTTTCTCTGAAGAAAATAAGAAGCTTTTGGAAAGTCTCTTTAGAAGGAAATACAAAAAGGTGAAAATTGAGCTTTGTAAATAAAATATAAATTATTTTGTAGATTTTTGCTTATTCACAAGACTCCAAAGGGAAAATGATGATTTGTTGTATTTAGCAGAAAATCAAAGGAAACGACTATTGTTCTTTATTCCTGATAAAAACATTATCAATGAAAATGTAGGCAAATATTATTCGTCAGCATATTTGGAAAAATAATGGTACTGAGACTTATATCATATACACTGATACTTTCATTAAAGACTTCTATATGAAGATGATAATGATACTTATCATATTTGGGAAAAACGGTAGGACACTGTAATTGCATAAAAAGGATTATAATGGATATCATCTCATATCGTAATAAATTAGAAAAATTTATTTCTTAACTGATTATGACGAAACTAAAGGAACAGGTATTTCTTAAAACAATATTTAAAATGGAGAACTTAAAGGATATAGATAGTGATGTAAAAGAGCTTTGTAAAAATAATACAAGTTCATTTAGCACTATATTCAGATAATAAAGATAGAATACTGCCGGAGTCTGACGCAACCCATGTGGATCACGTAAGGCTCCGTAGTAACATATCTTTTAAGTATAATACCCTACTTTCCCATATCTTCCAAACAGTTTTTCAGTATTGTAATTTATATAATTGCCCTTTTTCATTGATAGATGCAGTGCAAATGTCATCGGTGCTATATAGCTCTCCTATGTAATCGGGGCTTGTCAAAACAGGCATAGAATAATATGCATTCTTTTTATTTTTCAAAATCTATAACCACCTCCACCAATATGTTTCCTGAAAGTCTCACCTATGTATACTCGTCAAACAGTCTAAGGTCTGCATCATTTATCAAATCCTTTATCTCACTGTAATTACCTAGAATCCAATTTCTTTCAATCTCGTCCAGTGACTCTATACTGTAGTCAAGTTTTAAATTATTTTCTTTTGCAAATGAATCTGTAAAATACTCCATTTTAGAGTCTATAAGAATTATCCATTCTTCAAAGTTTTCCTTGGTATAGCCATATTTTATCTCCGGTTTTATATCAATCACTAAATGATTCTAATATTTTCTTCAATATTCTAAATTTTAGTTGGTCTAAACGGTGCATACCCTGATGGGTAAATCAATCATTGTTTTACTCCAAACAATACTCTTTTTATGGCTGAATGTATCGAATCCGAACTTCCTGATGATACGAACCCACTCCACTACTTCCTACTCCTCCAATGGCATATAATGATTTGATACTTGCAGTATAACATCATTTATGCATCCACCACCGTATGAAATACTATTTATAATATGCTTTGCTGTATCTTCATCCCTTGTAAATACATAGCATGCCAAAGGCTTCTATGTTCTTTTTATTATCCGTATTACTATTGATATCGTCATATTCTATGATTGGAAGCAGTGTCCCGAATATCTCTTCTTCATAATTTCATGGTCAAAAACCACATCAGGTAAAATAGTAGGCTCTAATCTACGAACTACATCATCACCTCTGCCACCTATTATATTCTCCTCTGATTTTTATTAGATTCATCAGTCTTTATAATGATACTCATTTATTATTCTTTGGATAAGTATCACTATTTAATGCATTGGGATATCTTTTTCTTTATTTCTTTTTGCAGATACTTTATAAATCTGTCCTTAACACTGCTATGTATTAACACATAATCAATAGACACACAGGTCTGTCCGGCATTAAGACAGTTTCCACAGTACTCGCCTTGCAGCAAGTTTAATATCTGCTAGTCTCATCTATAATACAAGGGCTCTTTCCTCCAAGCTCCAAAGAAATCGGTATAAGGTTATTGCTCGCTATATTCATTGCAATCTTTCCCTACTTTTGACTTCCTGTAAAGAATATATAATCATATCTTTGATTTAGAAGCTCATCATAATCTATATCTTCATCCACACAGAAAATATAGTTTGAACCGAAGGCTTTATTTATAATATATTTGATGACTTTTGAAGTATAAATACTCTTTTTGAGCATTTGATTATTGCTGTATTTCCTGCCGCTATTGCTGCTATCAACGGTAAAGCTATAGCCAAATTGAAGGGATAATTCAAGGTGATATAATAAGCACCACCCATAAGGCTCAGAGTATATATAATTCTTTTGCTGAAATGTAGCTATAGTTCCTTTTACCTTCTCCGGTATGCTCCACTTTCACATTTTTAAAGCCCTCATTTATCTCCTCATAAACTATTGCCAGTTCACTCATATATGCCTCAGCTCTAGACTTTAAAAAGATCCTTATAGAGCGGGAAAGGATTGCTACCTCATTGTTCCTAATTGCCTCTTTCAACCCTTGCAACATCTTAATCCTATATTTAACTGATTTAGTTGCATTTGATAGTTAAAGAAATCTCTTTGTTTATTTATAATTTCTTTTAATTCTACTTTTTCTCCATAATGTACCCTCTCCTCCGTCCTTCCACATTATAAAATAGATTTAATCGTGTTGAATACCAGCTTGAGAATTTTGACTCAAAAATTTCTTCAGAAAGCACTCAAAGTCACTCTATTTTCCTTTAATAAATATCCACTGTTAAAAATCAATAAAACGGTCCCTTCCCTGACCAGAGTTCATCCACATAAAAGCCCTTTCATCCATCAACTGAAAACATCTCTTCATCTCGAGAAACAAAAATATCTCGTTGTTTCATCTTCATTATCAATGACAATATATGGATTTTTCCAAAACGTAATACTTTCTTTTATTTTTTTCTATAAAAGTATCTCTATCTTTATTAGTATATAAGATGTAGTCGACACCCTGTAATCATAGTTTTCACCCGCTTTATTCTAAATTTTTACACCCTAAGCATCACTGCTTCATTTCTTTACATTTTCACGTTCTTTTACAGATGTATCTGATATTCTATCTCAGGTTTTTAGATTTTTGAATATATTATTCAGCATATCATTAGGATATATCTACTCAGGCCATCTTCTGTGTCTATTCCATATTTATTATTTGTCTGAATATAATAATTCATTATTTGATCTTTTGACAAAAGCTCATTTGAAGGAATACTTTCACCATATCCTATTCGTGCTTCCTTCCAAGGGGACTCATCAGTGCAAAATCTTCTCCAATACCTTTTCCAATATATATTCCAAATGTATTTACAACAAGCTCTATTACTTTCTTTTCATTATCTTTCAAAAGTATCTTCCATTCCGCTTAAAAAGTGCAAAACGTGCATCGTCAATAGGATTATCACTTAAAATCTCTAAACAGTCTTAAAACTCCGGATATACAGGCTCCATGTACCCAAGCCCTGCAATCCTCCACATAGCTCTATATAACGCTAAATATACTCCCCTGAGTAAAATATAATAGTTTCTGTAACATTAGAGGTGTTACCTCTTCCAGCTTTTTAAAAATATGCAATTACCCTAGATGTTATCAGAAACTGAAAATAACCTTTCCATACTTACAGCTGCGTATTATAGGCTTTATATGCTGCATCTGTTATTCGTCTTCTGTTTTCAATAAGTTTTCTTTTCATATATTCATGGGGATGAAATTGCAGATTTAATTATATCCGAATATTCTTTTGACGGCACCTGTCCTTCCAGATATCTCGGGAATAGTTACCTCTCCAAACCAGATTGCTAAAGATAGAGGTCCTTTTCCCATATTATAAAATTCTCGTCAGAACCTTTTCGATGTCACTCAATTGATACCAACTCCTCTGCTTCCTCTACTGCTCATCAATTTCTCGAATATTCTTATCCATAAGTCCCGAACACCTCATTTCCTCACCACACCCAGTACATACAGCAAACAGTAATTGAAAAATTATAACTTTATCCTTTATATTTTTATAATATCCTTCTTTTGTAAAAGTGTATTCCGTCCTCCTACACTCGATACAGAAACTTCCTCTCATTTGACAAAATAGTCACCTCAAATTATTACTTGAAATAGTATGTGGCGGATACTTCTGCTCATGGAATGAAATAACAATCACAAAAACAGTTCTCAAATCCTATTAAATTTGATGTCAGTGATACTGTTTTTCTCTTCTGTACCATTTCTTTCCAAAAGTATAATGTCCTTCCGAGTACATAAAGTTTTCTCATGTTCAAAGTCTTCTACAGTGCTCATTCTGTAATATTGTTGAAAAGTCCGCGTATCAAGATCAAGTATAACTTCCTTCACTTTTGCTTTCATCAATAACATAATCGAGAATAACTTAATGTTATCCTGTCTTCTTGAATTAATATGATCAAGCCTGCTACTTATCTACGTCACCTCTAGTGATATTGTCTCCATACCTCTCGCTCTACATTCAATACCACATTGTCGGAGTATGCATGGGTTTTTGAATTATATAACCAAAGATGCATCTATGATTACTTTTCGTCAGTATCCTATCATGAATTATAGTAACTTTATATATACTTTATAAAATACCTTTTACTTATTTAACATGTAACAATAAATGATAGTGTCGACACCTCATATCTCTACTCCAGATTCCCAAATATCCTCTATCTCTACTCCCCTCACTTAGATACGAGGTTTTATTTATATCCCTCATCACATAATAAAACTTCCTTTTCATAAGGGAAGTAGCTTCTGAGCCATTTATAAACTCTGCATAATCATAGAGCCTGTTCTTTGAGTTGAAATAATTTATCATTAATACACTTCTACCCTTAGCATCCAAAGTTCAAACTCATACTCTTCTTCGTAGTCTTCCCAACAAATATTGTACATGGACATTTCTCATCATCTCACCGAATTACAGACTTTAGAAATCTTTTGTTTAATGTCATTATTAAACTATCCAATTTAAAAAGCATTATTTTCTTTATCAGTCACATAAATAAAATATGAAACAGCCATATTCTCCACTACAAAAGTATTAAATATCGTAAATTTTACAACAAAATGATATAATAGAGTATACAACTTTTAATTTGAAAAGGAGCTAGATGGTATAATTTCCATAGCACTTGCTATGCTTATATTGATACTTCCTTATGTTTTACAGCTGCATGTACATAAAACTGGTACTACTGGAAATATATATACTGAAGTTCCAAATTGATGCTACAGATTGGACAGGCATTAAGATGCGAAATATCAATTACGAGGATTTTATGAGAGCTGCGGCATTATGGGATACCAATTTTTATCCTTTTGTTTTTATTTTAGCCAATATCTCTATTTTGTAATGTATTATCAAACAAAATTCCAAGTAGCATTTTATATATGTGTAGGCTGTGCGTCGTTGTTGGTTTTGATAGCAATGTTATTCTACTTATAGTGAAACTGATTTTATGTATCTCATATATGAAAGTATAGGCCACTCTACTCACCGACAAATGCTGTAATGGCAGTGAATATTTGTAACTGCACCTGTCATACTCTAGGATGCTCAGGGTAGGATTTCCCGAAAACCCATAAATATACAAATGACAGCACTGTGGTAATAGTGCAGAGGGCCTCCTCTATTTTAGCAGACTGACTTTGAGTTTTACAGTAAAGATGCAGTGCAGGAAAATAAACACGAAACAGCCAACTTCACCATAGGTGAACTTGTAGAGTTGCTTCGTGACGGAAGAATCTCATGGATTTATGAGCATTACTCTATATTTAAAAATTCTGATAAACTCTGAAAAATCGCACCTAACATATTATTGAGATACCGGGTGACAGTGAGGTTTCATCTCAGGTATTTGAATATATGTCAACTTTGTGATTTGACACCAGATTTTGAGACAAAGATAGCTGACATCTTTTCACTAAAAGCCTTATAATTATAATCAGTATAAACAGCAGTCCACTGTAGTACCTTAAAGACTGCAAACTGTAGGGTACTCACTGTGGAAAAGTTATAGCATTGAGGCAGGATTTTGAAATAGATCCCATGTACACCATTATGGTGTCAGGGCACAACATACTATTTGGGAATAATGGAGACAAATGGATTTACTATATTCGCATTAATTTTTGGTCTATTGGTCTTACTTATGCTTTTCACATTCACTTTATATGTTTTTAAGGCTGATAATTGTAGTAATGCGTAAGGAGGTTCCAAAATGGTGTGATCATATATCGGACAGGGCTTTCAAGGGTAGAATACATATAGACTATGATGATATTACCGAATCTGCGCACTAAAAAGCTGTATTATTATTTTTCTTCGTGTATACTTTTGGCAAATATCTCCCTGCATAGGTATTATGTTTTACATGACAAATAATTTTACATTGTCACTTTTATAGATGTTTAAAGATTTCAAACTGGACTTGCAGTAATAAGCTTGATAATTTATCATCTCATTACAGCTTATTTCAGGACTTATAAGCAATCATAAAAATAAAATATTTCGACTCTACTCAGCTTCAAATGCTGTTATAGCCGGACTGTTTATTTCACTTTTTACTCTTACTCTCTTTGTATCTATGATAGGTTTTCCCGAAAAAGCCGTGTCGTAGTACAAATAGAATAAAAAGCAATATAATTGTCGGCGAAACAAGGCATCCACTCTTTTTGTCTGACGGCTTTTACTTCTAGAAAAGTCTGCAGACAGCGAAATAGTAAAACAATCGTAATGACCACTTTTTATTATGGTGAACTTTTGGAAATATTTCGTGATGATAAATCCTACGGTTTTATGAGTGTTACTCCTACATTAAAAGATAGCGATAAACTAAAAACTGTACAATAACCTATTACAGGATTCCGGCAGACAGTGAGGCTTTATCAGAAGTTAAATTTAATAATACCGACCTGTCTAAACTGAGTATAGATGACTTTAGAGAAAAAGATTTGACGGATATTTTTTTCACTACATCCGATTTGAATATGAAGAAAGTAAAGAATGATATTTCATTTACACTTAAAGATTCAGACTTCCGACTATGTTATATGGAAAAGATACAGTGTGGAAGCTAATTTCGATTCACTTTTATAAACCTGATAAATATGGTGTGAGAGCACAGCATACAATATGGGAATAGAATATAAAAAAACTGTAGTAAAAGCCACCTTCCGCTACAGTTTTTATTTATAAACCTTCTTTAATGTCATGTGTTACTACAGGCTTTCCGTCTTTATCCAGTAAAAGCTGTCAGACCTCTGCATATCCGTTTGCCTTTAAACAAATAGTTTACACCTGTCTCCGTATCAACCCAGACTTCAAGTACTTTCTATTACTCCCTGTCTGTAAACTTTCTTGAAACGATCCATAAAGTATCCTCCGATGTTTTCTTTTGATTATATCATATATTAAACTACAGTTTTTAAAGTTTTGTTTAATAATAAATAATTCTATCATTTACTTTTGGATGCGGGATTGTAAATTCCTCAAGGCAAAAGTATACTGTCTGCAGTTTCATTTAAAAATTCATTGTCGTGGGAAACAATAAATATAATATTATCTTTTAGTACTCATCTCCTTTATCAGCTTTGAAATTCTTATCATATTTTTATAATCCATACCGCTTGTGGGCTCATACAAAAAATATAAATCTTGAGTTTTTGCATAGAACTGAAGCAATGGCCACTCTTTGTTTTTGTCCACCTGAAAGGCTCTTATAGGATGTCTGTCCTTTAATTCTGTAAGTTCAAGACCAAATAGGACGCTTATCTAATCTCATCCTGTGACAAATCCTTAACCCCAAGTTTTATTTCTTCCTCTACAGAATCTGTGAAAAAGCTGATGATTTTACATC
>BNJV01001034.1_pt1 | contig 125166 bp, 134 predicted proteins | sample 8540591 | NCBI WGS metagenome assembly BNJV01 (sample SAMD00202457, study PRJDB9452) | human saliva metagenome | host: Homo sapiens
AGATTTGATCGATAAGATTAACCATTTTCAATGGCCCCCTATAGCGCAATCGTAACCTTTATTACCCGCTTTTGTACCAGCACGTTCGATAGCTTGTTCGATATTTTCAGTTGTTACTACACCGAACATAACAGGGATACCTGTTTCTAAAGAAACATGAGCAATACCTTTTGCCACTTCATTACAAACATAGTCATAATGTGTAGTGGCCCCACGAATAACGGCACCTACACAAATAACAGCATCATAACGACCAGATAAAGCTGCTTTTTTAGCAATCAAAGGAATTTCATAAGCACCAGGAACCCAAATGACTGTAATATCTTCTTGTTTAACATCATGACGCAATAAACAATCTTCTGCACCACCAATTAATTTAGATGTAATGAACTCATTAAAACGAGAACCGATAATAGCAAATTTCTTACCAGTACCAACCAAATTACCTTCTTGAACCATCATGTTATAGCCTCCTATGAATGATTAGTTAACATATCTAAGTTAGTAAAGAAAAATTAGTCCTCTAACATATGACCCATTTTTTCTTCTTTTGTTTTTAAATAACCTGCATTAAATTTGTTTGCAGGAATAATGAGAGGTACACGTTTGTGTACATCAACACCCCAATGTTCTAATCCATGGCGTTTTTCAGGGTTATTCGTCAATAAACGGATACTCTTAATACCTAGGAATCGAATAATTTGAGCCGCTAAGGAATACTCGCGCATATCGGCTGGGAAACCTAATTGTTCATTCGCTTCTACCGTATCAAGACCTTGTTCTTGCAATGCATAGGCCTTAATCTTGTTTGTTAAACCAATACCACGGCCTTCTTGACGCATATACACGACAACGCCTTTGCCTTCTTTTTCGATGGAGCGTAATGCATTTTCTAATTGTTCACCACAGTCGCAGCGTTTAGAACCAAATACATCACCTGTTAAACATTCGGAGTGAATGCGTACAAGCACATCTTCACAATCTTGTACATCGCCCTTAACAATTGCAAGATGTTCTTTATGGTCCAAATCATTTTTAAATACGAAAATATTGAAATCGCCAAATTTGTTGGTAATTTAGAACAAGCGCCCAATTCAATCATGTCTTCATGTTGTTTACGATATTCGATGAGTTCTGCTACGGACGCAATTTTCAAATCATGTTCCTTAGCAAATTCAACTAAATCAGGTAAACGTGCCATATCGCCATCATCTTTAGTAATTTCACAAATAACAGCAGCTTCTTGTAAACCAGCAAGACGACAAAGGTCTACAGAAGCTTCCGTATGACCTTGGCGTACGAGAACGCCACCTTCTTTATATACCAATGGGAATACGTGTCCGGGTCTACGGAAATCAGCAGGTTTTGCAGTTGGATCTAATAATTTTTGAATCGTATAGGCCCGTTCTGCAGGAGAAACACCTGTTGTAGTATCTACATGGTCTACGGTAACAGTAAAGGCTGTTTCATGGTTATCCGTATTCTTCGTAACCATTGCAGGAATGCCGAGACATTCTAAAGCTTCTCGTCTCATCGGTGTACATACGATACCACGTGCATATTTAACAAAGAAATTAATGTTTTCTTGAGTAGCAAACTCGGCGGCAATGATTAAATCCCCTTCATTTTCGCGACTTTCATCATCAACGATAATAACAGGTTTACCAACTTTCATATCTTGAAGAACTTCTTCAATTGTATTCAATGTATAATTCATGGAGACAACTCCTCCTTTTACATAAATCCGTTCTCTACTAATAGAGATTCCATAGATTTTTTGGACTTACTTGTATGTGTAGGCTCATCTAACGTCATAAAATGATGAATATAACGGCCTGTAATATCTGTTTCTAAATTTACCTCTGTACCAATCGACGCATGTCCGAGCACAGTTTCGCTTAATGTATGTGGAATGATAGATACGGAAAAGGTCGATTCCGTTCTCTCCATAATCGTTAAGCTAATGCCATCGATTGTAATAGATCCTTTATAAATGACGTAATCCATAATCGACTTTGGTGCAGAAATCGTGAAAATAATAGCGTTATCTGTGCGTTTCATATTGACGATACGGCCTGTACCATCCACGTGACCAGCCACGATATGACCTCCAAATCTTCCATTAGCAGCCATAGCGCGTTCGAGATTTACCGGTTGGTTTACCTTTAAATTGGTAAACGTCGTCATACCTGTTGACTCCGGCATAACGTCTGCAGTAAACTGGTGATTTCCAATAGATGTAGCAGTTAGACAAACGCCATTAACTGCTACAGAATCGCCAATTTTTAAATCGTCAAAAATTGTATTGCCACCGATAGTCAACAATAAAGATTGGGCACCTTTTTTAACGCTTACTATTTTGCCAACTTCTTCAACGATGCCTGTAAACATAGGAACCCTCCCTTCCTAAGCGATAGGATTCTATGCGAATATTATTATCTAGTATTCGCGAACTAGCAAATTCGAGTGTAGGCGCCTCATGTAATGTAGCAAAACCTGTACCACCTACAGCAGATGTACTATTCGTTCCACCTATGACAAGATTACCTATATAGGTAACAATTTTATCAAAGGCCAACGATTCAACAAAAGAACTGATAATGGTGGAACCACCTTCAACAAGCACTGATGTGTATCCTTGTTTCCCAAGATGTTCCAAACACGCTTGAATGTCTATCTTCTTAATATCTATAGCTACATCAGTGGTACGTCCTTGACGCACCGATTTTGTTGGGAGTTCCTCTACAATCGCTCCAGCATTAGCCAAAGCAATTCTACGCTGCTCTGGACAACCTTTCGCTACATAAACGATAACCTTGCGATTGGGTATCGTAAATACCTTTGCATCCGTTGGCGTGCGCCCTTGACTATCCCAAGATAACAATATCTGGCTGATGTACCTCTAATGTATTCTCTGTAGATACATCATTTGTGTCGATAACTGCTTGATATAATTCATCTCTAGTCAGTCTACAGTTAAGTAAAGGATCATCTGCCAATATAGTACCAATCCCAACAAGCATTGCGTCATGAGTTGCTCTTAGCACATGCCCATCCTTACGGGAACTTTCATTCGTAATCCATTGGGATTGACCGGTGAAAGTAGCAATTTTACCATCTAGGGACATAGCACTTTTTATGGTTACAAACGGTTTATGTGTTTGAATAAATGTAAAGAAATGTTCATTCAACTGAATACATTCATCCACACATACATCTGTAGTTACCTCTATACCTGCCTCTGTAAGAATTTGAATACCCTTACCAGCTACTAGTGGATTTGGATCGGTACTACCAATCACAACGCGAGCAATACCAGATTCTACGACACGCTTTGCACAAGGCGGGGTCTTTCCATAATGAGCACAAGGCTCAAGGGTTACATATAAGGTAGCCCCCCTAGCATTGTCTCCCGCTGCATCTAAAGCATGCACTTCCGCATGAGCCTCACCAGCCTTATGGTGATACCCTTCGCCAACTATTGTATTATTTTTTACTACGACGGCACCAACCAAGGGATTGGGCGATGTATGTCCTGTTGCCATTTTTGCAAGACAAATGGCACGTTTCATATATAATTCGTCGTTCATCATAATACCTCAATAAAAAAAGGACTATATACATAGTCCTTGGAGCATCATACATACACATGAAATCATGTGGTATCGTCTTTTCTCATCCAGACTCTACTGTCGGTATCGGAATTACACCGATTCATGCCATATGGCTCGCGGACTATCACCGCCGGTAAGGAATTTCACCTATCCCCAAAGACTTATCATATTAATTTATATGTTTATAGTACCACTTTTATGATACTTTCGCAAGATTATACATCAGTTAATGAGAAAAACTATTAAAACTATTAATAATTTATGTATTTCCTAAAAATTATACCAATTTAGTAATGTATACAATATTTTTGTGATATTCCTCACATAATAAGAGTATCTAAAGTACTAGAATTTATACATACAAGAAAAATAAATATTAATCAATATCAATTATGAATTAGGAGTGATAGTATGTCAAAAAAACGTATTTCTGACGTTCTTATAGAAGTGTTAGCCGATGCAGGCATCGAAAGAATTTATGGTATTACTGGGGATAGTTTAAACTCGGTAAACGATAGTTTACGTCGTAATGGGGAAATTCAATTTGAACACGTGCGCCACGAAGAATCTGCAGCCTTCGCTGCTGGTGCAGAGGCTCTATTAACAGGTAAATTAACCGTATGTGCTGGTAGCTCTGGCCCTGGTAATCTCCATTTGATCAATGGTCTATTTGATTGTCATCGCAATCGTGTACCAGTGCTCGCTATTGCCTCTCATATTCCACAATCCGAAGTCGGTCTCAACTATTTCCAAGAAACACATCCAGAAAATTTATTTAAAGAGTGCTCTTGTTTCTGTGAACTCGTTTCTAATCCAAAGCAAATACCTGAAATCCTATTCCGCGCCATGAATGCCGCCATTGGCAATCGCGATGTAGCCGTAATCGTTCTACCTGGTGATGTAGCCGTTATGGAAACAGAAATTGATGAATTACCTACATGGCATGCGCCTAAATTACCACGCGTAGTTCCTCAATCAGAGGATATTCTTGAAATGGTCCAACATATAAACAATGGCAAACGCATTACACTTTTCTGTGGTGCTGGTTGTGCCGGTGCGCATGACGAAGTGGTTGCACTTGCTTCCAAATTACAAGCCCCTGTTGTACATGCTTTCAGAGGCAAAGAATGGGTTGAGTGGGATAATCCTTATGATGTAGGCATGACAGGTTTGCTTGGTTATACATCCGGTTACCGTGCTATTGAACAATGCGATACACTTATCATGCTAGTACCGATTTCCCATATCGTCCATTCTATCCTGAAAATGCTAAGGTAATTCAAGTAGATATCAATCCGTCCGCACTTGGTGCACGCGTTCCATTAACACAAGGCATCATAGGTTCTGTAAAAGATACATTACACGAACTACTCCCTCACCTTACACAACGAGATGATACAGAATTCATCGATACCGTTCGTAAAGCATACACTAAATTCCGCAATGATTTAGACAGCTATGCTGTTGCCGAACCAGATGGCGTAGCAATTCACCCTCAATATTTCGTAAATCGCCTTAATAAATTGGCTGCTGATGACGCCATCTTTACATTTGATGTGGGCACTCCTGTTATTTGGACAGCACGCCATATCAAAACAAATGGCAAACGTCGTATCATCGGATCCTACAACCATGGTTCCATGGCCAATGCAATGATGCACGCCATCGGCGCTCAAAATGCATGTCCAAATCGCCAAGTTATCTCCCTTTCTGGGGACGGCGGCTTCACAATGATGATGGGCGAAATGTTGTCATTAAAACAATTAAATCTTCCTGTGAAAGTATTCGTATTCAACAATGAAGAACTTAGCTTCATCGCCATGGAAATGAAAGCATCTGGCTACCTAGATTATGCTACGGACTTTGTAAATCCAGACTTTGGTAAACTTGCCGAAGCAGCGGGTATCAAAGGTATTAGCATTACAAACTCTAGTGAAGTTGATGAAAAAATTAAAGAAGCCTTGAACTATAATGAAGGTCCTGTCATTATCAACGTTCGTGTAGATAAACAAGAACTTGCTATGCCTCCAAAAATTGCATACCAACAAGCAAAAGGCTTTAGCAAATACTTAATCAATGCCATCCTAGATGGCCGTGGTACAGAACTTAAAGAAATGGCTAAAACAAACTGGATGAAATATAAATCCTTGTACTAAAATCTGCCTAAATAATTAAACTGCAAAGCTTTCAAAAAAAGGTGTCATCAATCGATGACACCTTTTAATGTTAATCAAATCAGATGAATTAACCAAATAACGACATTTGTTCGTCCTCGGGCAAATCACCACAACATTTAAGTTCTTTCATTGTTTCAATGATTGTAGCAGAAACCTTACAACGACGTTGCAAGTCTTTTAAGGATGTAAACGGTTTTGTGTCCCGTTCTTCTACAATTGCATCAGCAACAGTTTCACCAAGTGAGTCGATAGCTAAGAATGGTGGTAATAACGCCCCATCCTTAATGCTAAATCGACGGGCACCGGAGTGCTGAATATCTACATTGATAAACCGATAGCCCCGTTGATACATTTCCATGGATACCTCTAAGGCGGACATCAAATCCTTTTCCTTAGGGCTGGCACCACGATCAAGAGCTTTAATACGATTAAATTCTTTCAATTGTGTATTCAAATCACCTGTCATAATCCGTAAATCAAAGGCTTTTGCACGAATTGAGAAATAGGCAGCATAGAATGCCAACGGATGATATACCTTAAACCACGCAATGCGGAAGGCCATCATAACGTAAGCAACCGCATGGGCACGAGGGAATAGATAGGAAATCTTTTTACAAGACTCAATAAACCATTCTGGAATTTTATTTTCTCGCATTTCTTGTTCAAATTCCGTAGTCGCTTGGCCTTGTTTATTTCTCTTTTCAATGCCCTTCCCTTTACGAACATTTCCATAACGAAGAAACTGTTTTTCTTATTCATACCACGATGAATTAAAAAGTTCATTACATCATCACGGGTAGAAATGGCTTCGTTCAATTTACAAGTACCATTTTTAATGAGTTCCTGTGCATTGTCGAGCCATACATTCGTACCATGGGAGAAACCAGAAATACGAACAAGGTCAGAGAAGGTTTGCGGCCTAGAATCCTCTAGCATGCCCCGTACAAATTTCGTACCACATTCCGGTACGGCAAGGCTCGCTACTTGGTCCCCTTGCAACTGTTCCGGCGTCAATCCGATACCCTCTGTTGATGAGAATAGACTTAGCGTTCTAGGATCATCAAAAGGAATTGTTTTTGCATCGATACCTGTCAAATCCTCCAACATACGAATAATCGTTGGATCATCATGGCCCAGAATATCGAGTTTTGTCATACGCCCTTCAATAGAGTGATAGTCAAAGTGAGTGGTTAATACGCCACTCTCTTTTTTATTAGCCGGATGTTGAATCGGCGTAAAGTGATGCACATCCATATCGCGAGGACAAACCATGATACCACCTGGATGTTGGCCTGTCGTATTTTTTACATTTGTGAACCCTTTTGCGAGATGCTCAAGAAATCCACTACGAGCCTGAATATTTCTTAGTTCTGCATATTTCTTTACATACCCAAACGCAGTCTTATCTGCAATGGTACCAATAGTACCGGCCTTAAATACATTATCTCGGCCGAACAATTCTTCCGTGTACTTATGCGCCTTTGCTTGGTAATCACCAGAGAAGTTCAAATCAATATCTGGAACCTTATCGCCTTCGAAACCAAGGAAAATAGCAAATGGAATATCATGTCCATTCGTCTGTAATGGATAACCGCAATTAGGACAGTCACGACGCGGTAAATCGAATCCACCGGCGTATTCACCATTTTCATAAAATTCCGACCACTTACATTCAGGGCAAATATAATGCGGTGGCAATGGATTAACTTCTGTAATCTCCGACATGGTCGCTGCAAAGGACGAACCTACAGAACCACGAGAACCTACGAGATATCCATCATCTAGCGATTTTTTTACCAGCTTATGAGCGATATAGTATAAAACGCCATAACCATTACTGATGATACAATCAAGCTCATAATCTAGCCGTTCCTGTACAACGCGAGGCAATGGATCACCATAAATCTTCTTCGCATTTACATAACACATTTCTGTGAAAGCTTCATCGGCCCCTTCGATTTTAGGTGAATATGTGCCATCTGGCACTGGTTTAATGTCTTCAATACTATCGTTGATAGCCCGTGTATTCGCAACAACAACCTCATAGGCCTTTTCTTCACTCAAATATGGGAATGAAGCTAACATTTCATCAGTAGTACGCAAATGTAAATCAGGTTGTTCATCCGCATCAGGGAACCCACAAGCGGTTAACATAATCTCACGGTATATCTTTTCCTCTGGCGTTAAATAATGAACGTCACAGGTAGCACATACGCGTTTATTGAGTGCTTCGCCCAATTCAATAACAGTCTTATTCATATCGATAAGAGCTTGTTCATCTGGCACAATGCCCTTGCGAATTAAAAATGTATTATTTGTATGTGGTTGAATTTCAAGGTAATCATAGAAGGATGCAATCGTTAATAGCTCTTCTTTAGAGGAACCTTTAACGATAGCCCTGCATCAATTCACCAGCTTCACAGGCAGAACCTATGAGAATACCTTCACGATGCTCTTCTATGATGGAACGAGGCAAACGAGGTCTCCGTTTATAGTATTCCAAATGAGATATGGAAATCATTTTATACAGATTACGTAAGCCTACCATGTTTTGAGCTAACAAAATAATGTGATAACGAGGCGCCTCGTCCTTACGTTTTACGACATCTAAGGATAATTCCTTTTCTAAATCCGCATCATCAACGAGATACCCTTCAACGCCGTAAATAACCTTAACACCTAGTTCTTTACCAAGTGCTTGTGCTTCAGGAAAGGCTTGTACAACACCATGGTCCGTAATAGCAACCGCAGGATGACCCCATTTTTGACAGTTTTAAATAAATCCTTAATCGATACGAGTGCATCTTTATCACTCATCTTGGTATGGAGATGAAGCTCAACACGAGAATCTGGTCTGTCTTCTGTCCGTTCATTTGTATTGTCTTCTTCGATAGCTTCGATACTACGTATGGATAAAATGTAGTCCTTATCAAATCGATCATCAAAGTTGACGCTACCTTGGACACGCACCTTTTGCAATTTCTTTAATTGCTTTAATAAGGCATCCCCTTCTTCTGGACTATTCGTAAATTTAATAAACTTCATACTGTTCGTATCATCTACGATACTGCCATTTACGATACTTTTACCAGTCCTAGTATCGCGTTTATCAAGGCCAACGAACACACCTTCAAAAATGACACTTGGTGTTTCTACGGTGCCCATGATACTGAAGGTTGTGCCATCAATGCGTGGGCCTAAAATCATACCTTCATCAGTCGGCGCATCCTTAGGAGCCCGTTGTGGATATTTCTTGCCACCTTTGTGTTGATGTCCACTATTAGCTGAAGATGTAGATGATGAGCTACTAGATACAGATGGATTTCTTGTAGTTACAGACTCATACGATGTGGGGTCTGGATTAAAATAGTCCAATTCCACCGCATCCATAAATGGCACAAACTCATCTGCATAATCTATTTCATCATCGTTATTGCCAGCGAAGGACTTTCCTCGCTCTGGCATTTTTTTCTTCCTCTAATTTCTGACGATGCGCTTCAACATCTTCAATAAATTCCCCTACACCACAACCACCAGCATAGTAGTACGGTGCAAATTCTTCATCATCGTCATCTACCTTCCACGCAAAGCAGCAAGACGTAGTTGCATTGGTAGGAATCGTATCAAAGGAAATATTTTTTTCTTTGTACCAAGCAGCTAATCGTTCTTGTAATGACACCAATGTTTTAAACGCTGAATCTGCTGCTTGAATGGTTACCTGTTTATCATCACAATTCACATAGAAGGCAGGTTTACTATTCTGTTTTGGTACTACTCGATAACGTACTTTCATTTTTATCCCTTATACCCACAATAGGTCAAACATAAATCCCTAAATCGCCACATATCCCCTTTGCTTGTGCGACTATCTAATATAACCTCATATAATCCTTTTAAGAGTGCTTTTAAAGCCTTTATAGAAATACGAGAACTTGCTTCATAGGCCAGTTTTATAGGGTACGGCTTATAAGAGACCCCATTTTCTTTACAAAAATGTTCTACCTGTTTAGCTGTCATACCTGCAGCACGACATTCGCTTACCAATAATTGGAGCCGCAATTGTCCTTCGATATAGCCCATAGCGCGGTCGATTTCTTTATAGCTAAACATAAACGGAAATAATTCTAATAAGGTATTCACATCTTGTTTTAATAGAGCTTCTTTAAAGGTAAAGATATTTTTAGCTCCATAATTACTGCTATGTTCCATTAAAAAGATCTATCTATTTTCTTATGATTACCTAATAACAGAAAATATCGATCAAACTCGGTACGCATAAACGCAACCGGCACATCTTGCCATAACTCCAATAGATGAGATAGATAGTCATGCCCATCAGGCGTCAGCATATATCCATTAGACGTGCAATACTGACGAATCCACATCAATAAATCGTCACCTTCTAATCGCTTACATTCCTTATTAGGAATAGATTCTAATATCTTTTTATTTTGTTTTAATCGTTTATCCACCATATCATGATAGATAATAAGTACTGGATTATCACCGGTATAATTCATCAGTAAATCGGCCAATGCATCCCATTCTTGACTCTCTTTTTGGCCTGCTTTTTTCAAGATAGGTAGATTGATAAGACAAAATACCTTGGCATCGCCAAATAAAGAATCCTCCATCAATTGTTCTGATATTTTGGAAGGACCTGCTTCATCATGCAATACGCGCACATCTAGATTTTTATGAGATAAGAAAAACTTTTGTTTCTCTTCTTCTATGAGTTGTGGTTCATTACCATAGATTAGATATACTTGATTCATCGCCAGTCCTCCTTTCATAATCGATAATCTGGAATATATTGATAGCCCCATAAATGAACATGTTCTGCATCGGGATCAATGTCTCGCATCGCTCCTCGAGGCATGCTAACAAGCACAGGACGATTCGAATGTAATGCTACAATTTGATTCACCATATACGACTGAGAGGTAATCAAAATAGTGTTCCTCATATCATTTAATTGTAGTTTTTTTTCACCATTTTGTCTATTATAGACCATCACAGACGACATATCATTTTTGTATAAAATAGTATTTTTGCCCGTCGATTGAAATCGTTGAACATGAACATTTTTTAATGGAATACCAAAACTTTGGAGTCCATTTCTTACGCGTATTTCACTGGCTTTCATAGGAATAGCATCAGGCGTATCAATATATACCATAGCCGTTTTTTCATAAGGCTTAACAATGAGGAATGCATTTGACTGTTTCATAGGTACAATATGCAAAATCGTTTCATTCCTATATAAGATGCCACTATAAGCTATAGCAATTATGCCGATTCCTATAAGTACAATTCCTTTTGTGAAAGTTCTAAATCTAAGCTTTAATGAAACTAGGTTAATATATAGTAATCCCACACACCCATAGTATAACACCCCTAATGTGGAAGAAATGGTACCTATCCACCATAGACATATAGAACTATTAGCGAGGTGTGCATTTGCATATAAACAGATAGTTAATACCCAGTCGATTACGTTCCACACCATACCTATTGGTATAAGTAAGGATATTATGGTACAACCAAATAACATAACAATAGCTATATCAAGTAAAGGTGTAATAATAATGGCTGCAAAGAGACTTGCTAAACTCAAATAGTGAAAGTAATAGAGCTGAAACGGTATCAATAAAAGCTGTGCACTGATGCAGAGTACTAGTGGAGCTTTCACAATCGGTGGCAATACTGTGATCCATCGATATAATGGCATGCCAAATAATAAGAGCCCATAGGTGGCACCAAAGGATAGTTGAAAGCTTACATCTAATATAAGTAATGGATTATAGAGTAAAAATAGTATGGCCGTTACAGCTAACCCTTGTTTTGCAGTATACATCCGACCTTTTAAATAGGCTAAAGCAAGCCAAATTCCCATGATGGTAGAACGCACAACAGGTGCACTAAAACCAACTACTATACAATAAAAGATAGATATTATAATACCACCCATCATAGCATATCGTTTTTCTGATACGACCCTACTCTACATAGACCATATACGATAGAAAATAACAGTGCAATATGGGAACCCGATATAGATAAAATATGAATGATACCGGTGTAGCCAAATTGACGCAACACATCTTGACCTAATTCTCCATAGTGGCCACCTAGAACTAAGGCAATTCCAAGCCATTTGGTTGTATCGGATAGATAACGTTCCATCAATACTTCAACAGCACTACGCATCAAATCAATTATGTGAAGACACCGTTGATAATAACCGATATAAGAATCTATCTTATACTGTTTAAGAGAATCTAAGTCCACCACCTTATAGGTACCATCAAATATGGCGCCCATATCTTCATTACGAATTGCCTTATTTCGCTTATCAATAGTGCCTCGCTCTTCTGTCAAATGGAGAGATTTAGGCGTACCATGAACGATAATGGAATCCCCCATATGAAGATGTGTGGAATTTTCTTGTATTGTTACTCTAATATGTCCATCGGCCTTAATATGCACGCCTTTTGCCGTATCCTTGTATGGCATTAATCCTAACAATACAGCACTAAATGATCTATATTCTTTTCCATCGATTACTTTTAGATCTACCGGAGAATCAATGAGTAGTGCATATTCGCCTTCTTGTGATAAAAAGAATTTACTATGTCCTACATACTGATTAATTTGATGGTTTACATGTACAAATGATACGCCACCTAATACACATGAGACGATGCAGGTTATAACTATATATTTAATTGACAAAGACGATTGTAACCTATAGCGAACCACAGCTTTAACAAATGTATATAGTAGATAACAAGCTGCACCAAACATACAATACCAACTCGTATCGAGCAATACATAATGCGAGCTATAGGCACATAAAATGCCTAGTATGATACCACTGAGTATACAATGAGCTATCTCCGAATAGGTAATGAGCATATTTAGGGTCAAATAGATAGGTAAATTAGACTGTAATTTATCGCGTATCTTTTTAAATAATCCATCGCCGATACCTTTGACGTGCTTAATATCCTCTATAGATGTAAAAGTGCCCTTACTTTGACGATACTCTTCAATCCGTTTTGCCATGGTTGGCCCAATTCCAGGCAGTGAATCTAGTTCTTTAACGGTAGCCGTGTTAATATTAATCTTTTGATTTCGGAGTAATGATTCAGGATTTCCGTGAAAGTTAAATTTAACGTGAATATGCTGTCCACCTGTCACTGTTTCTGCTAAGTTGATGGACTCTACATCTCCATATGGTAGTGCACCTCCAGCCCCCTTTATAACATCGCCAATAGTCGAGCTAGATGCCACCTTATACAGTCCTGGCGATTGAACAGCACCTGTTACATAAACAATACTATCCTTACCCTCCTCTTGTTGTGGTTCTCGTTGTGTTATATCACCATTCATGGAAAGGGGCGTATTATCCTGTTGTTCAGTTGTAGTCCCCTTTGTCGTATCAGCGGCTAATACAGATGAATCTGGCATTATGGTGCTTCCTTCTGTTATAATAGGCCATAGGAAATAAATTCCTACTAAAATACACAGGATTATTACAATCCACTTATGTGACATAATAAGTTGTTTCATATGGTCACCTCCTACTACTAGAGTTTCCATATGCAACAAAGAACTCCTACTTGTGACTCTATTAGTCACATAAGCAGGAGTTTTCAAAATGATATCGAATTAAAGGAACATACTTCCCCAGTATATCCTATTACTATGCTAAGGAGTCTATAATGAATCAAGAATTATTACGTAAATACGCCCGTACTCTATTGCAGTCTGGCGTTAATTTACAAGAAAAGCAAACACTCATCGTATCTGTTGATGTAGACAATAAAGATTTTGCAGTCATCGTTACGGAAGAAGCCTATCAATTGGGTGCCAAAGAGGTTATCATCAATTGGCGCCATACACCTATTACGCGCCAACGATTATTACATGCTGATGCATCGGTTCTAGAAACACCAGCAAAATGGATACCCGTATATTACGAACAATATGTAGAGGAAAAAGCTGCATTTTTATCACTTATCAGTGCCAATCCAAAGGCATTAGCAGGCATCCCTACGGAGCGCATTAGCCTAAACTCACGCAATTTTAACAAGGTCCTATCCTTCTACCATACAGCTATCATGAACTCATCCGTAACATGGTGTGTAGCCGCTGTACCAACTGTACTTTGGGCTGAACTTCTTGGCTACGAAGGATCTGATGAAGAAAAAATTGATCAACTATGGCTTACATTATTAAAATTATGCCGTCTCAACGACGTAGAACCAAAAGAAACATATGCGCATCATATGGCTAAGCTACGTCATCGTCGCGAAGCATTAAACGCTCTTGATTTAAAAGCATTGCGATACACCTGTGAAAATGGCACAGATTTACTCCTCGAATTACCAGAAGACCATATTTGGCAAGGTGGAGAAGAGTTCTCCAAAGAGGGTATCAAATTCAATGCCAATATTCCCACAGAAGAGGTATTCTGTGCCCCTCAATGGAATGGTGTAAATGGTAAAGTAGTTAGTACAAAACCACTTATCTACCAAGGCAATCCAATTTCTAACTTCTCCTTTTACCTTTGAAAATGGAAAAAAATTGTTGATTACACAGCTGAAGAAGGGTTAGATATTCTTAAAGAACTCATCGAAACAGACGAAGGATCTCAATATCTTGGTGAAGTAGCCCTCGTGGACCACTATAGCCCTATTAGCCAATCCAATAGAATTTACTATGAAACATTATTTGACGAAAACGCATCCTGCCATTTAGCAATCGGTGCAGCCTATCCAACTTGTCTAAAAAAATAGCGATGGTTTTATCTGAAGAGGAACTCAAAGAACGTGGTCTCAATCACTCCCTCGCTCATGTAGACTTTATGATTGGTCACGAAAACATGAATATTAAAGGCATTACAAAAGACGGCCAACAAGTAGATATCATGATCGACGGCCGCTTATTGGTATAACACACAACATATAAAAGGGATGGTACATCCTCCGTAAGCTCCACCGGCCGGGTCTGACTCCGGCCTTCGGCCTCCGCAGGGCCAAAGTCGCTTTCGAAGGATACACCATCCCTCTTTTTCTACTACAGTGTTATTTCCAATACGCGGCCCGTCGATGATATTCAATAATATCTACACCGGCCGTCTTTTAGCATACGATTTTGAAGCCTTAACCTCTTTAGTATCCTTATATAAATCATCACGATAGATTACGGCCTTTATGCCGCTTTGAATGATAGCCTTTTGCACATTCATTACAAGGGAATAGTGTTACATAAATCTTAGAACCTTCTAGCGAACCACCGCGATAGTTTTAGAATCTGCATTTAATTCACTATGAACGGTATAGAAATATTTATTATCATCTGCCGTATCTCGTTCCCACGTAAAATCATCATCACTACAGTTTAAGGGCATGCCATTATAACCGATGGATAAGATCTTATTATCATTGCTGACGATACAGGCCCCCACTTGTGTATTAGGATCTTTGGATCGTTGCGCAGCCAAAATAGCAACGCCCATAAAGTATTCGTCCCAAGAAATATAATCGCTACGTTTTGCCATAATAACCTCTCTAGATAATAAAGCCCCCTTCTACCTATGTAGTTGGGGGCTTTCATTATATTAACAAATCATATATAGAAATATTATTTTACAACAATATTCACAAGTTTACCTGGTACGTAGATAACCTTAACGATTTGTTTACCTTCTGTAAATTCTTGAACACGGCTGGATTCTTTAGCCAATGCTTCCAATTCTTCTTTCGTAATATTTACAGAAACAGTTAATTTATCGCGAACCTTACCATTAACTGGAGAACCACTTCTACTTCGTCCACTTCAAGAGCAGATTCTTCGTATGTTGGCCAGTTCATAGTGTGAACGGATTCAGTTTCGCCAAGTTCATGCCACAATTCTTCTGTAATATGTGGTACGAATGGAGCTAACAACAACACGAGATTATGTGTTAACTCATTAGCAAGATCAGCATTCACGGATTCTGCTTTGTCCTTGTGTGCATACATAGCATTAACAAGTTCCATAATCGCACTGATTGCCGTATTAAAGTTGAAGTTATTATCTAAATCTTCTGTAACCTTTTTGATAACACGGTGTAATTCGCGGCGTAATGCCACTTCGTCTTTTGTAAGGTCACCCGTATGATTTTCTTTTGCTGCTTGATCATATGCATCAACAATACGCCATACGCGACCTAAGAAACGATAGGAACCTTCAACACCTTGGTCACTCCAATCAAGATCGCGGTCAACTGGTGCTGCGAACAAGATGAATAAGCGCGCTGTATCAGCACCGTACTTATTGATAATTTCTTCTGGAGAAACCACATTGCCCTTAGATTTAGACATCTTGCTGCCTTCTTTAAGTACCATACCTTGTGTCAAAAGACCGCGGAATGGTTCGTTAGCTTCGATAAGGCCTAAATCATGGATAACTTTCACAAAGAAACGAGAGTATAACAAGTGCAAGATAGCATGTTCAATACCACCGATGTATTGGTCAACATTCATCCAGTAATTAGCAATTTTGGAATCAAATGGTGCTTTATCGTTCAATGCGTCAGTGTAACGCAAGAAGTACCAAGAGGAATCGATGAATGTATCCATAGTATCTGTTTCACGACGCGCAGGGCCACCACATTTAGGGCATGTGGCATTCATGAAAGCTTCAGATGTTGCCAATGGAGATACAGCACCGGATTCAAATTTAACATCTTCAGGAAGACGTACAGGTAATTCTTCTTCTGGTACGAGTTGTTCACCACATTTATCGCAATATACAACAGGAATTGGCACGCCCCAATAACGTTGGCGAGAAATAAGCCAATCGCGAAGGCGGAAATTAGTTTTACCTTCACCGATACCGCGTTCGTGAAGTGCAGCTGTAATATTTTTACGAGCCTCTTCAGATGTTTGACCATCAAATTCGCCGGAATTAATCAACACGCCATCTTCGTGGTCAGATTCTTCCCATGTATCGAAATTGTAGCTTTCACCATTGTGAGATACAACAGGTTTAATAGGAAAATCGTATTTATGAGCAAATTCCCAGTCCCGTTCGTCATGAGCAGGAGAACCCATAACTGCACCAGTACCATAATCTACGAGAACATAGTTAGCAATCCAAATAGGCACTTGTTCACCAGACATAGGATTTACCGCATAAGAACCGGTAAACATGCCTTCCTTAGGAGCTTCTGTAGACGTGCGGTCGATATCGCTCATGTTGCGCATACGCGTAATGAAAGCATCTAAATCAGCCTTGTTAGGTGCTTTTTCAATTAAACGTTCTACATACGGATGTTCAGGAGCTAATACAACATAGCTTACGCCATAGATAGTATCTACACGAGTCGTATATACGGAAATGCGTTCGTTAATGGATGGCACGTCAAAGGAGAATTCTGTACCTTCAGAGCGACCAATCCAGTTCTTTTGCATCAATTTAACGCGTTGAGGCCAACCATCGAGTGTATCGAGATCATCTAACAAGCGATCTGCATATTCCGTGATGCGGAGGAACCATTGGGATAAATCCTTTTTTTCTACAGGATTATCACAACGCCAGCAAAGACCATCGATAACTTGTTCGTTAGCTAATACAGTGTGGCATGTTTCACACCAGTTAACCTTTGCTTCTTTTTTATAAGCTAACCCTTTTTTATAGAATTGTTCAAAGAACCATTGTGTCCATTTATAGTAATCTTCTTTACATGTTGCAACTTCACGGTCCCAATCATAAGAAAGGCCCAATGCTTTTTGTTGCTTTTTCATGTTCTCAATATTATCAAGAGTCCATGTTTTAGGTGCAATACCATGTTTGATGGCTGCATTTTCTGCAGGCATACCAAAGGAATCCCAGCCCATTGGATGCAATACGTTAAAACCATTCATTTTCTTAAAACGCGCTACTACGTCGCCAATGGAATAGTTACGCACATGCCCCATATGCAAATTACCAGATGGGTATGGGAACATTTCTAATGCATAGTATTTCTCTTTACTTTCGTCATATTCAGTTTTAAAAGTATGGTTCTCATCCCAGTACTTTTGCCACTTTTTCTCAATATCTTGGGCTACATATTTTTCGTTCATGTAGGTGCCTCCTCAAATCTGTTTGTGATTCTAATTAATAGTATTATTGTACTACTTCGTACCATAAACCGTCAATTTATCTACTTCTTTACTACTTGCACAGCAGGAACAATAGACGCTATATCATTATCAACCTTTTGCTTTTTATTAGTAGCCTTAGCATTCGCTTTTGTACGTTCTTTAGATGCTTTAGCTTCAGCTTTCGCCTTTTCTTTTGCCGCTTTAGCTTCTGCTTTTGCCTTTTCCTTAGCTGCTTTTTCAAGAGCCTTACGTTCAGCCTTTGTTAATGGTTTTTCAACAACAGGCTTAGGAGCTTCAGCAACTGGTGCTGTGTTAGGTACACCTTTACCTAAATCAACGCCTTGAATCATGGAAATCGTATTATCATCTTCAAAGCCTTTGCGCCATGCAGCAAAGCCGGCTAATTGAAATTCTTTCACAAGGTTTAATTTATACCCTAAAGATTTATTATCTTCAAACCAAATCTTATCGGTACCACTAGATGTTGGAATAGCTGCATAATAAGATTTTAACGTATCATTCCAAATAATATTCGATGCGTGATTTGTGAAATAAGATGTTTCATTTTTAATGGCTAATGTTTCACCCCGCGCCACGCCGCCTGATTCATGCCAAATTCTAGTGTAGAATGGAATGCCAAGAACAAGCTTATGACTTGGCACCTCTTGTAGCATCTTCTCAGCATGATCGCGTACCCAAGGATAACTTGCAACCGGTCCTGCCGTAGTACTCTTGGCCCAAGTTTCGTCATAAGCCATCAATACCACATAATCTACACTGTTAGCGAAGGACTTACGGTCATATACAAGAGACCAATTTGGACTATTGGAATATCCCGTTACATCTACAGAGGATTGAATATTATATTTATGTAATTCGTCAGCTAAATAGGCTACGAATTTGGTCAATTTATCCCGGTCAGAATAATCTACATTTTCAAAGTCAAAATTATATCCATCAAAGCCATAAATGTAGGCATATTGAATAAGATTTTGAGCGTATTTTTTCCACACCGCTTCATCGGATAAGATACCACTCGTAAAGTCGGGATCAAAACGATTAGTAATAAGCGGCCACACATGATATCCGTTGGCCTTATATGCTTTCACATAGTCCACATTAATATTAGAACTAGATTCTAAGCCAAGGCTATGCAATTTGAACCAACTTGGAGAGATGATGTTATCTCCACTGGCATTCAATTTTTTTGCATACGGAGCATCTTGGTTAGACCATGGATCAAAGGCCCAAGATAGAGGACCTTGGACAGGTTTATTTTGCAATACTTGCATCGTCTCTGGTGCAGCGGTCAATTGAACGTGGTCACCATCCTTTGTATAGGTGACGCCTATCAACGGTGTTGCGTTTTCTACATCAACATACTCGGCACCATCCCGTTTGGTAATCGGCAATTTAACCGGCTCGCCAACGGCTTTAGGATTCATCGTAATGGTTGTACCATTCAGTTCTAACTGTGGTACATAGATAGTATAAGATGTCTTATATTGATTGGCCTCATAATTACGGTTGGTCGTATTTAAATATTGTTGTAATGGCACCAACACCTCAGCCTGTACAGTATTACCAGAAATACTAGATAATACAGCGGCTGCCAAGGTAGTGACCATAGCAAATTTACGTAACATGTATGTCTCCTATAATTTATGCTGACTAGCTTTTGTTTACATAACAATTCCTATATTATATCATACATATATCGACACTTATAATTTCTATGCTTATAAAAGCATGAACATTTATTCATAAAGGAGTTCATATGCATCAATATCTTTTTTTCATAGGCGATTTTCCGATTAGGGCCTACGGAGTCATGTTAGCACTAGCCATCATTAGCGGTGCCTCTGTAGCCTATTTCTTACTCAAAAAAGACGGTCGTGGGTGGCACGAGCACATTGTTGATTTCTCTATTACAGTCGCTATAGCAGGTCTTATCGGCGCCCGTTTATGGGACGTGTTTTTCTTCGACTGGCATTACTATGGCAATCATCTCCTCGAAATTCCTTTCGTATGGCAAGGAGGAATGGCCATCCAGGGTGGTGTGGTGATTGGTACATTAGCCGGTTATTGGTATCTAAGAAAACATAATATCGATTTCTGGGCCTTTGCCGATATTTTTGCACCAGCCCTCATTCTGGCTCAATCGGTTGGTCGTATGGCTAACCTATTTAACGGCGATGCCTTTGGTCATCCTACAGGTGAAAATTTTGGTATTCTCTATCCTGAAAGTACCCTTGCATACCGTACCTACGGTAATCAGCCATTATGGCCAGCTGAAATTTGGGAAGGCCAAATCGATATTCTAATCTTCGTGATCTTACTACTATTTAGCTCATTTAAACATGCTAAAGGACAAGTGTTCGTACTATACGCTATCTTGTATTCCACGGCGCGATTCTGCTTAGAATTCTTACGCGGTGATTATGTAAACCTCACAATGGGACTTAAATCAGCACAGATGACGAGCCTCATTGTTATGATTGTAGGTATCTGTGTATTTATCTACTTTGGTTATCTAGATAAAAAACAACAAGCCGTAGCGGAAACAGTACTAGAATCACCACAAAAACAAAAGAAACGTAAATAATAAAATCCTTCATTCACGGATACACAACATCCATGAATGAAGGATTTTTTATATCTATTCAATTATTCTAACGATAGACTATGAACGACAAGCATCATTTACAGTTGTTCTTGTTCCTTTAATGCGTCAAGCTCTTCTAATGCACGATTGGCAATGAGAGCGTTTTTCTCTTTTTTCTTACGAATCCGTTGAGGCCATGATTCCATAATGCCAAAATTAACATTCATAGGCTGAAAATTAGATCCTTCATAGGAAGAAATATAATGGCTCAATGATCCGATAGCCGTCGTTTTAGGGAAGTCGATAAATGCCTTATCATCAAGATATCGTTTTACCTGTAACCCTACCATGAGTCCTGATGCGGCGGATTCAAGATACCCTTCTACACCTGTCATTTGACCAGCAAAGAATAGTCGATGATCAGACTGTAATTGGAATGCATGATTGAGCAATTCTGGAGAATTGATATACGTATTACGATGCATCACACCATACCGAATAAATTCTGCATTTCAAGGCCAGGGATTAAACCAAATACGCGTTTTTGTTCACCCCATTTTAAATGAGTTTGGAACCCTACGAGGTTAAACATAGTTCCCTCTTTATTTTCCTTACGCAATTGCACAACTGCATAGGATTCTTCATTGGTGCGCTTATCCACTAAGCCTACTGGTTTTAATGGGCCATAGCGCAATGTATCTTCGCCACGGGACGCCATGATTTCTACCGGCATACAACCTTCAAAATAGATTTCCTTTTCAAAATCCTTAGTCTGCACAGCCTCAGCATGGGTTAATTCGTGCCAAAAGTGTTTATACTCTTCTTCATTCATAGGGCAATTAAGATAGTCTGCATCACCTTTATCGTAGCGAGACGCAGCAAATACCTTATCATAGTTAAGAGACTCTGCAGTCACAATAGGGGCCGCTGCATCATAGAAATAAAATCCCCTATTACCGGTTAATTCTCTAATGGCATCGCCTAGTGTTTCAGATGTTAATGGACCAGAAGCAAAGATAACCGTTCCATCCGTAGGAATAGATGTCACCTCTTCATGATGCACCGTAATATTAGGGTGACTTTTTATCTTATCAGTTACCATAGCACTGAATAGATGACGGTCAACCGCTAAAGCACCACCAGCAGGTACAGCTGTTGCATCTGCACATTCCATAATTAACGAGCCTAAGCGTCGCATTTCTTCCTTTAATAGGCCAACAGCATTTTCTATATTACCAGCGCGCAAAGAATTGCTACACACTAGCTCAGCAAATTGATCCGTTTGATGGGCCGGAGAACTCTTTACAGGACGCATTTCATATAAATCGACAGCAACACCACGATTGGCAAGTTGCCAAGCTGCTTCAGAGCCAGCTAGGCCGGCTCCTATAACAGTAACTCTATGTTCACTCACTCTTTGTATCCTCTTCTTTCTTTACTGAATCATCAGACTTTTTCTTTCTCGTTTTCTTTGGCGGTCTAGTTGGACATGTTTCATTAGAGCAGAATTTCTTTGTCGTACCATTTTTATACGTTTTTTCAACGATGATACTACCACATGTATCACAGAACTCATGAGTTGGCTTATCCCATAACGTAAAATCACATTGTGGATAGCGATTACAACCATAGAAGATACGACCCCGCTTAGATTTACGCTCTACGATTTCCCCTTCACCGCATTTAGGACAAGCAACACCGGTACCAACCGTTATAGGTTTCGTATTCATGCATTCTGGGAAATTAGAACATGCTAAGAATTTACCGTAACGGCCGAATTTATAAACCATAGGATGACCACAAAGCTCACAAGTTTCATCACTTTCCATGGATGCGATTTGAATTTTGTCTACATCGCTAGCATCATCTAATTCTTGCTTAAATATATTGTAGAAATCGGTCAATACCTTCACATACGTATCCTTACCATTTGCGATGGCATCGAGCTCTTCTTCAAGTTCTGCGGTAAACCCAGTGTTGATGATTTTTTCAAAATAAGCCACCAAAAAGTCTACTACTACAAAGCCGAGTTCTGTAGGTATAAATTGTTTATTATTGGTTTCTACATAGTTGCGGCTAACGATAGTATCTAAGATTGGCGCATATGTACTTGGACGACCAATGCCTAATTCTTCCAATGTCTTGATAAGGCTTGCTTCCGAATATCTAGCAGGCGGTTGCGTAAAATGTTGTTCTGGGTCGATAAGTACAGTTTCCACCATATCAGATTTCTTCAATGCTGGTAATTGTGGTGTTTCTTCTTTCTTACTATCTTCATAGACCGCACTAAATCCAGGGAACAATACACGGGAACCAGTTGCCTTGAATGTATAAGTATCATCGATATCTAGTTCAATGGTAGTGGACTCATTTTGTTGTGGCGCCATTTGGCTCGCCATAAAACGATTCCAAATCAATGTATACAACTTTAGTTCATCTCGATTTACAAATGGTTCAACCATTTTAGGTGTCAATTCAAGAGATGTAGGACGAATGGCTTCATGCGCATCTTGAGCGGATTCCTTCTTACCGTATACATTCGGTTTAGCAGGACAATAGTCATCGCCATAGGTTCTCTTAATATAGTCTCGTGCCTGTTCTTGCATATCTTTGGATATACGTGTAGAGTCGGTACGCATATAAGTAATTAAACCTACGTGACCATAAGAACCGATTTCCAAACCTTCATATAAATGTTGAGCAATCATCATGGTTCGTTTGGCCCCAAAATTGAGCTTACGAACACCATCTTGTTGTAATGTAGATGTGGTGAAAGGCGGAGCAGGTTTACGGCTTCGTTTACTTTTCTTAACAGATGTAACAGTAGCCGTATAATCCGCAATAGCCTTTTGGATTGCTACTGCATCTGCTTCACACGTAATATCTAGTTTGTCGCCCTTTACATGAGTTAGTTCAGCGGTAAACTCTTCATTAGTTTTTGTCTTAAATTGCCCTTCAATAGACCAATATTCTTGAGGCACAAAGGCTTGTATTTCACGTTCTCGTTCACAAATGAGGCGCACAGCTACGGATTGAACACGACCAGCGCTCAAGCCTTTGCAAACCTTTTTCCATAATAGAGGACTTAATTTATACCCCACGATGCGGTCTAATACACGACGGGCCTGCTGTGCATCAACCATGTTCATATCCACAGTACGTGGATGTTCTAAGGCCTCTGCAACAGCAGTTTTTGTAATTTCATTGAACGTAATACGACAATTAGATGAGGTATCTACGTTTAAAATGTATGCTAAATGCCAAGAAATGGCTTCTCCTTCGCGGTCCGGGTCAGTTGCAAGCAATACGGCGCTACTTTCATCGGCATGGGCTACCAAATCGTCAATCACCTTTTTACGCGCTACCAAATTGCTATATCGTGGTGTAAAGTCATGCTCAATGTCGATACCCATTTGAGATTTTGGCAAATCCCCGCAAATGGCCCATACTTGCTTTCACAATATAATTAGGGCCTAAAAATTTTTCGATAGTCTTAGATTTAGCTGGTGATTCCACAATGACAAGGATTTTACCATCCGGATTATACACGCGCGGTTTTCGTTGTTCTGGTGGCATCGATGTGGCGACAATCGATTTGTCTCGCACAATGCCAACTGGTGTCAACGCTTCCTTAACTACCTTTTTATTAACCGTAGTCTTTTTCTTTTTTGTTTCTTGTTTTGGTTCTTTCGGTTTCCCAATAACGATAGATCGTTTAATGGACAAGTACATCACTCCCGATTATATTAATATAGCCCTTAGAATGAACCTTTTCAATCATATGTTTCATTTCAAGGTCTAATAAAATGCTTTGTAATCGTTGTAATGGAATGTGTGTTTTCTTGATTAAATCGCCTACACTAATACATTGATCGGTAGGAATTGTACTCAACACAACCTCCCATTCTACCTTAAAGCTTAACACATCGGACCCTTGCGTATCAACCACACGCGGCTTTAACTCGTAATCCTCGATTATGTCTTGTGCTTTCGTCAATATATTGGCCCCTTGGCGCATGAGCCAGTGATTACCCTCCGCTACATTGCTCAAGATACTGCCAGGCACCACATAGATTTCACGACCTTCATTGGCGGCCATATCTGCCGTTATCAGAGACCCACTGCTCGCCTTGGCCTCTACTACGATGATGATTTGTGAAAGCCCACTAATAATGCGATTTCTTGCTGGAAAATGGACACCTGACGGCGGTGTACCGGGAGGATATTCTGACAATAATAAACCATTGTTCTTAAGAACGGCATCAAATAACCGTTTATTCTCCGGCGGATATACAATATCTAAACCGCATCCCATAACAACGATTACTTGTCCCTTTGCCGCTAAGCACCTTCATGGCTATGACTATCGATCCCCCGTGCACCACCGCTGACTATGGCTACATTATACGCAGCTAGTTCCTTACCTATCCGCAGTGCCACATTACGACCATAATCGGAACATTTTCGAGCTCCCACCATGGCAATTTTCATCGTCTCATCATCTAATAGCGATACATTTCCTCTCACAAATATGACAGCTGGCGGATTGTATATCTCTTGTAAATGCCCAGGGAATAATACGTCAAGGTACGTAATATATTCTATATGCCAGTTTTTAAGAGCCTTATAAATAGTCTGTAATCGTTCGTCAGTCGCTTCTTTCTCGATTTGCCTATATTTTGTGGGCGGAATCCCCAGTATTGTTGTTAGATTCTTACGATTTTGTAACGCACACCACGCCTCATAGGGTCCTCCAAACTTTTCGACTAAATCACGTATTGTAGCCGCCCCTAGTGAAGAAATACTCTGCATTGCGGCAATGTAAAAATTACTTTCATACTGTTGCTCCATCATGAACTCCTATCCTCGACACATGATATGGAATGTGCCGATACATCATCGCTTCTGAAATATGTTCGTTTTCTATATATAAGGACCCATCTAAATCTGCAATGGTTCGACTCACCTTCAGCAATCGATCAAAGCTACGCCCTGTAAAATGAAATCGTTCATATACATCTCCTAACAAGCCCCAGTAATCATCGCGTATATTACAAAGTTCACGAATAGCGCCATGTGGCAAGGCACCATTTGACTTAAAGGGTTGGTCTTGGAAACGTTCTAATTGCATCTGGCGCCCTTGCTCCACGAGTAGTTTCATATCTGCACTGCTCATAGAATCAGAATCCATACATAACATATCGTTAAAACTAGGTCTCTCTACAAGGATGAATAGATCTATGCGATCCAATATAGGTCCAGATATTTTATGCTGATATCTTTCTAATTCTGTAGAGCTACAAACACACTCCTTATGAGGGTCCCCATAATAGCCACAAGGACATGGATTGGCAGCGAGTATACATATAAAATCTGCTGGATAGTCATAACTATTTTGTAACCGATTTACAGTAATCATATGAGATTCTAATGGTTGTCGTAACGCATCTAATACATAGCGCGGAAATTCTGGTGCTTCATCAATAAATAGGACCCCTTTATGGGCTAATGTAATTTCTCCCGGTTTTGCATTACTACCGCCTCCTATGATGCTCGCCAAGGTTGCTGTATGGTGAGGACATCTAAAAGGCCGTTTAGCAATCAGCGTATTCTTTTCTAGCAACCCTGCCACATCATGAATGCGTGTTGTTTCTAGCCGCTCCTCCCAACTTAGGGGTGGTAAAATGGTTGGTAATCGTTCTGCCAACATAGTTTTACCAGATCCAGGCGGACCTATCATCATCACGTGGTGAACACCTGCAGCAGCAATAACCATGGCTCGTTTTCCTAGTTCTTGGCCTTGTACATCCTTGTAATCAATGAGGCTGTTGACCGCGTCATTACAATCGTCATCAACAGTGTCTATACGATATTCATCCGGTCGTATTACTAGTTTCACAATCTCCTCTAATGTATGAGCACCATAGGATGTAATTGCTTCTATATTGTGCAGTAATGATACATTATCTCTACTGGTAAAGATTGTAAGTAGCTTATCATCAAGTGCTTTCATAGCCATACTAAGAATGCCTTGTGTCTTTTTTAGACTGCCATCTAAGGATAATTCGCCAATAAAGAGAGTTGATTGTAATAATTTTGTAAGTTTAGGTTTGCGTAATCTGATTTGACCTGATGCGGCTAAAACGCCTATGGCTATGGGCAAATCTAATCCGGAGCTACTTTTTCTGACCTCTGCAGGTCCTAAATTGACGACGATGCGTCGCATAGGAAAATCAAATCCACTATTTCTAATGGCCGCCCGTACGCGTTCTCTCGATTCTTTTACAGCTTGATTTGGGAGTCCCACGATGTCGAAAACAGGTAGTCCTTGAGATATGTCCACTTCTACTGCTACAACGACGCCATCTAAACCATCTATGGTAGCACCATAGACCTTCGCATACATAATGGGCCTCCTACATGAAACACTGAGGCATATAGTGTACAGTGGCCTTAAGGTCCTCATGTACATATACCTCAACTACATCAAAGGATAGTTCTTTCCATTTACGGTTCTGGGCCCGTAAATCCCGTATAAAATACATGGCTGCCTGCTTAATATGTTTCTGTTTACGTTTTGAAACTGCTTCCCGTGGCAATCCATGGGTGACACCACGACGCGCCTTAATTTCAATAAAATGATAGGTCATCCCATTTTTAGCGATAATATCGATTTCACCTACCTTTGTTTTGTAATTGGTCGTTACGATTTTCAATCCTTGTTGCTCAATATACTGTCGGGCAATGTCTTCTCCCCAATTACCAAGGGCCTTTGCATCTAATAGGTTACAATTTTGTTCACAATTCATCGTATTCATGGTTACCTCCTTATGTATATAGATGCTTTCGAATACTTATATATACAACATAAGACGGTCTGACCATGAATGTAAATAGAAAAGAGGTTCCTAATAGTCACCTAGGTGACCAATAGGAACCTCTTTTCCATAGATTTTTCATTTTTATTTCACAATAGAGTATTCTATATATTTATTTTTCTTCTCGATGCCATCCAACGATAGATTTAATCGGTTCAAAACTCTTTCTATGCAATGGTGTCACGCCTTGTTGCTCAACAGCTTCTTTATGAAGTTCTGTATAATACCCTTTATGGATACCAAAACCATAGCCAGGATACTCTTCATCGAGACTCTTCATATATCGATCCCGCGTAACCTTTGCAATGATGGATGCCGCTGCAATATTAGCACTTTTGCTATCGCCCTTGATAATGGATTCAACAGGAATTGTTAAATCAGGTAATTTCATCGCATCCGCTACCACAGCCTCTGCAGGTACATCAAGAGTGCGAATGGCCTCGTACATCGCTTGACGTGTAGCCTCATAAATATTGAGTTCATCAATTTTTCTGGACCGTAAGAAATACAGCTGACCGCTACAGCTTCCTCCATGATGATGTCATACAATGCTTCACGTTTCTCTTCGGTTAGCTTTTTAGAATCATTAAGGCCTGGGATTAATGTCATAGGAGGCAAAATGACCGCAGCTACGGTAACAGGGCCTGCAATGGGCCCACGCCCAACCTCATCGACACCAGCTACATGATATAGCCCTTCATCATAGAACATGCCTTCATAGTCGTACATACCCATCAAGCGTTGTTGTTCTTTTAGCTCTTTTTCTTGACATTTAATATAAGAAGCCGCCAATTTTTGAACGGAACTACGAGTATCCTCTTGTGCTAATGGTAAAATTTCCAAAGCTTGTTCCGTTTCAAAAAGGGCCTTAATATCAGCTACCTTTAACTTAGCGAATATATCCTTATCCATTATGTGTTTCCTCACCATCTTCTGGATAATACGGCTCTTCATCAACTTGGTCTAGCGTAATCGTACCAAGTTTTGTATTGCGATAGTCTTGCAAAATAATGCGACGTGCCTTATCAAGGTCTACAACACCACCACTGACAAGACAGCCTCGACGACGGCCAATACTTTCAAGAATTGTATCCACATCAGCCATCTCTTCTTCTTTTAATTTGTAGCGTTCAACCAAGATATTAGGTGTATTCGTCAATAGATGATTTAACAATTGCTTAATTACGTGCTCTAAGTCGTATACATCATCAGAGATAGCACCTGTCATAGCAAGGCGTGCAGCAGCTCGTTGGTCCTCTAATTTAGGCCATAATACGCCTGGCGTATCAAGCAATTCCATATTTTTACCGATTTTAACCCATTGTTGACCACGGGTGTGACCTGCCTTATTAGCCGTACGAGTTGCTGCAGAACCAGCCAAGGAATTAATCAATGTAGATTTCCCTACATTAGGAATGCCTAAGATGATGGTACGTATAGAGCGGCTCCGAATCCCCTTTGCTACCCAACGATCTATGATAGGTTTGCTGAGACGTTCTACAGTAGATACTAATTTTTTATTGCTCTTCCCAGATTTGGAATCGATGGCTAATACAGTTATGCCTTGTTTTGTAAAGAATTCTGTCCATTCCTTCGTTGCTTTTTGATCTGCTAAATCTACTTTATTTAACAGTACAATATGCGGTTTTTGACCAACTAACTCTAGGATAACTGGATTCGCACTAGAACGAGGAATACGCGCATCTAATAACTCGATAACAACGTCTACCTTTTTGATGTACTCCGTTATCATACGCGTCGCTTTCGCCATATGCCCAGGGAACCAATGTACGATAGGTGAATCTGCCATAATGTCTCCTTTCTATATATCTTTTATATGAATATATGTATATCTATATTTTAGCAAAAATAAAAGGCTGCCAACGGCAGCCTTTTTAAGAACATTAGCGTTTTTCGCGAATACGAGCAGCTTTACCAGTAAGGTTACGTAAGTAGTACAATTTAGCACGACGAACAACACCACGGCGCATAACTTCGATTTTAGCTAAGCGTGGGCTGTGAAGTGGGAATGTACGTTCTACACCTACACCAGATGCAATACGACGAACTGTGAAAGTTTCACGTACGCCACCGTTTTGACGTTTAATTACCAAGCCTTCGAATACTTGAATACGTTCACGGCTACCTTCCACTACTTTTACGTGTACGCGTACTGTATCACCAGCACGGAAAGTAGGGATGTCTGTACGAAGTTGTTCTTGTTCGAGTACGTTAATAATGTTCATTGTTTCCTCCTGTTTGCAGACATTCAATACCTACACCTTATAGGCAGCGGACTGTCTCAAATTAACAGTAATATATTATCACAAGTCAATATACAATGCAAGAGGTTACACACTATATCTTGTATAGATTTATATACCCATTTGACCGCAACTATATACAAGTAAATAGCTTAGTCAATGCGGCCTAATAGATCATACAGATTTTGCCGATCCTCTGACGATAATCGTCTAAACCGATGAGCTAACTGCTGTTCCCTATGTTCAACTAAACTATGTGCTTCTTCTTTCCCCGCATCGGTTAGCGTTACAACAGTTGTCCTTTTATCCATCGTATCGATGGTCTTTTTTACAAACCCCAATTGTATAAGTACATCCAGTTGCTCTGATACGGTAGCTGGACGAATCTGTAAACTATCCACTAAGACGCGTTGGCTCGTTCCCTTGCCTATAGTATATAGTTCCATGAGTATTCTATAACGTGAACCTTCACGCTTAGCCGTCACATTACGGAGGGCATTGAACAATTCAACATTGGTAATCATAATGACATCTCCTTACAACTTTGTATACTTTATGTATTCGACATAGATGCCAAAATCCCTGCATAAAGAAAAGGCAACCGCAGTTGCCTTTCCTCAGATTCACATAGTTAAGACAAATGTAATTCTCTAACTATATAAAATATATGTTATTTTAATGCACTAATATCGCCGATAATAGCCATTACGCTATATGCCAAACGAACAAGTTGTAAACGGTTAGCCTTAATAGCTTCGTCTTTGTCCATGACCATAACATCTTCAAAGAACGTGTTGATGGCAGGAACCAATGTAGCAGGTACTGCCACAACAGCGTCATAGTCGTTCTTATCCCATGCATCGATACTTGCTTCAGATGCTTTTGTAGCCGCTTCATACAAGGCGCGTTCTGCATCTTCTTTTAATAGACTTTCATCAACACCAGTATATGTTACATCTTTCACAAGATTATACATGCGTGTGAAAGCTTGTACTAATTCAACATTTCATCAATGCGGTTAGCCAAGAGAGCTTTCACAAGACCTTCAGCATCAGCAACGGACAATTCATTGTTAGATAACAACAAGTCGATTACGTGATGAGGTACTTCACGATCAAGGAAGATATTTTTCAAACGCAATGTAATGAATTCTTCTACTTGGCCAAGCAATTCATCTTGTTTATCTGTAGGTACATTGAGAAGATTCATAGATTCCACGATGATTGGGCGCAAGGAAATATTCCATTCGCTATTAAGCAAGATATTCAAGATACCAATTGTTTGACGGCGCAATGCATATGGATCTTGAGAGCCTGTAGGAATCAAGCCACGGCTAAATGTAGCAACGATGTTATCGATTTTGTCGATAATGGACAACACTTTCCCAGCTTCTGTTTGAGGCAATACATCGCCTGCAAAACGAGGCAAATATTGTTCAAAAATAGCTTCCGCTACTTCTGAAGATTCGCCGTCAAGTAACGCGTATTCTTTCCCCATTACACCTTGTAATTCGGTAAATTCTGTAACCATACCGGTTGTAAGGTCTGTTTTGGCAAGTTCAGTAGCACGTTCTAATACGACGCGCGCATCTTCGTGTAATTCACATTCTTCACTGAACACACGGCCTAAGGTTAACAAACGTTCAGTTTTGTCAGCTAAGTTGCCAAGACCTTCTTGGAATACGATTTTTGTCAAACCATCTTGACGGTCGATAAGAGGTTTCTTGCGGTCTTCATTAAAGAAGAATTTTGCATCATCAAGACGAGCACGCAATACGCGTTCATTACCAGCTTGAACTACTTCGATGGAATGGTCGGAACCGTTGCGAACAGTTAAGAACATTGGCAATAATTTACCGTCTTGGTCAACCAATGGGAAGTAACGTTGATGGTCTTTCATTGGTGTGATGATAGCTGCATCTGGAAGTGCCAAGTAGGACTCTTCAAAACCACCGCACAATGCTGTAGGCCATTCAACAAGATAGTTAATTTCTTCTAACAAATCATCATCCCAAACGATGGATGCATTTAGAAGCTGCAATATCATGTAATTGTTTGGAAATCAACTCACGACGTGCGTCTTGATCAACCATAACAAAGTTTTCTTTTAATGTGTCTACATAAGATGCTGCATTTTTGATAGTAATTTCATCAGCACCTAAGAAGCGATGACCACGTGTTACATTACCAGATTTAACAGTAGCAAATTCTACAGGAATTACTTCTTCATCAAGTAATGCAACAAGCCAACGTACAGGACGTACGAATTTAGCATCTAAATTGCCCCAATGCATGGATTTAGGGAAGTTAAGACCTGTAATCAATTGTGGCAACATATCTGTGACGATATCTTTTGCAGGTACGCCTGCCGTCTTAGTTTCAGCGTAAATATAGCCATCTTCTACAACGAGGTCTGATACGTCAAGTCCTTTACCACGAGCAAAACCAATAGCTGCTTTTGTAGGATTGCCGTCAGCATCATAGGCGATAGATGCAGAAGGACCTTTGTGACGTTCGCTGATTTCAGCAGATGTATCAGCAAGACCTTTCACGATAAGAGCCAAACGACGTGGTGTACCGTAAGTTGCGATGCTTTCAAAAGGAAGATGGGCATCATTTAATTTTGTTTCAGCCAATGTTTTCAATTGACCTAAGATATTTGGCATAAAGCCGGCAGGAATTTCTTCTGCACCGATTTCAAATAATAAATCCTTTGCCATCTTATTTATCTCCTTTCAAAAGGGGGAATCCTAATTCTTCGCGTTTAGCGAGGTATTGTTGTGCACAAATACGAGCTAAGGCACGTACGCGGCCGATGAAAGCAGTACGTTCGCTGATGGATATAGCGCCACGGGAATCAAGCAAGTTGAATGTGTGGGAACATTTCAATACATAATCATAAGCTGGTAATACATAGCCGGCGCCGCAAACACGTTTTGCTTCTGCTTCGTACATATCAAACAATTTGAAAAGCATATCTGTATCTGCTAATTCAAAGTTGTATACGGATTGTTCAACTTCGTTGGCATGCCAAACGTCACCGTATGTAACGTTTTCATTCCATTTAAGGTCATATACGTTTTCTACGCCTTGAATGTACATAGCCAAACGTTCTAAACCGTATGTAATTTCTACGGAAACTGGTTTACAGTCGATGGAACCAACTTGTTGGAAATATGTGAACTGAGTTACTTCCATACCGTCGAGCCATACTTCCCAGCCAAGGCCCCAAGCGCCTAGTGTTGGAGATTCCCAGTTATCCTCTACGAAACGAATATCGTGATCTTCAGCGTGAATACCAAGTGTTGCCAAGGATTGCAAGTACAATTCTTGGATATTATCTGGAGATGGTTTCACGATAACTTGGAATTGATGATGTTGGAACAAACGGTTAGGATTGTCACCATAACGACCATCTGCTGGACGACGAGAAGGTTCTACATAACATACAGCCCATGGTTCAGGACCAATTGCATGCAAGAATGTAGCAGGGTTCATGGTACCTGCACCCTTTTCGATGTCATATGGATTTTGAACGATACAACCTTGTTCACTCCAAAACTTTTGTAGATTTAGTATAATCTCTTGAAATGTCATTGCTGCCTCCACTTTACACAACCGACATAAAATCAACCATTTCGTTACAAACAAAAAAGTCCCTGTAACGAAAAACGTTACAGGGACGAGTATACCCGCGGTTCCACCCTATTTGGCTTGCGCCCTCTTTTTTCTATGTTGGCCTTTACTAACAGATACCTGCGTTCCTGCCAATGCTCTACAGCGCCTTCAACCAAATGTGAGCTTACACCATCCTCACTCGCTAGAGAGGTTTACTACTCTGTTTCATCGCATATATTATACACAATATTGTAGCAATACAGAGGGATGAATGTCAACACAGATATGAATTATGGGAAACTAGTAAAACAATTACTTTACATATAAGGATTTAAGAATTAAAAGAATCACACTACCAGAACCTATTAAACGTTCCCACTTATCCATATCCGCATAGAAGATAATCCACATCAAAAATAGAATATAACATATAAAGAACACCATAATCTATACCTGATAAGGCTTATGAAGTTACGTTTCTGTTGATATACATTCATATAATAAGATTCCCATCATATACGAATAACCCTCTACTATAATTTAACTTAATAAAAAAATTACATTGAGAATAAGACAGCCATAAAAAAAATAGCAATATAGTAAACAAAGAAAATAAATAGTAAATCCATTTATTACTATTTTTTTAAATATTAGTGAAAACAAGTAATTACTATCTGAATATCTTTATGCTTTACTCTTAGCAAATATCATATACAGATGGGCAATAGCAATTAGCTTATATCCCTTAAACTATTTATATCCCAACTACTTTTTTTACAAATATTCTGTATAATAAAAAAATATTTAAATACGGAACCAATAATAATATGACCCAGAGACCACTATATAAACTATCGTGTAATCTACGAATACATAATGTCAGAATTGATAGAATAGCATAAAAAAATATAAGACATAAAATATACCTATTGATATAGGTGTAAGTATTTCTATACCTGTCACGTCTTTAATCATAAAAAAAGTATTGAGATAAAATTTACGATTAAGCTAATAATCATACCAAATGATCCTATACCAAAATAAGCCTCTACTCTTTTAGCTCTGCCTTTAAGACAAAAACGACTGATGTATATAAATATCCCTCATATACTCTAATAATCCATTTTTTTATTTTCTAGAGTTATCTTGTTATTTAAATAACCAACAGATTTCGTTGGTGAAATCAATTGAACACTACTATTCCCATATCGGTTATTACTATGATTACTTGGGAGTAAGTATAAAAAAACATTGTTGGTATAAATATAATACCTACTTCTCTTAGCAAGATTTCTTCAAAAAAACACTATATTTAAACCATCAAGTACAAATAGATCATACATATAATATCCATATATACTACAACTGATTATTAACCATGAGTATATCCATTTTCCTGATAATCCAAAAATCATGTAATCTACGTCTGCTTAACTCTATAACTAAACATACACCCACTAGTTTAAAGATATAACGTAAATAATACATCTCTATTAATTGGATAGACAAAGTGTTTATAATTGCATTACCAACAAAAATAAGTAAAGAATAACCCAATCAATATAATAAGGTAGGCCTTCTTATTTATTCGTGTATTATGGAGTAAATCATATATATTTTGTTTAATAAGTTGTATCTCTTTACTTATCATCTATTTTTATCTGACGCTTTTTACACTAAAAAAATTAATCCGAATTCTAACAAGTATACATAGTCACCTAAATTTTTCATATTAGACACATAGAGTCATTCTTATTTACTTAATTAAGCGAGTAAATTTATTCATCTCATACGCTTCAAAATAAGAATCCGTATCTGATATACCTTCATCATAACCAAAATTAACTTCTACCTTCCCCTCTAATTGTTATAGAAGATGGTGTTTGCATTTTAGCAGATTTAAAGTGCATATATAATGCACGAATACATTGAGCCATATCAATGGTACCTTCGATATAATTATCCAAATTAATTCCTGTATTTGATAAAAGTTGACCAGAGTAAGCTGTGCCTTCTAAATTGATATAATAAAATCTACAATCAACAGACTCTTCAGTAGGAACTCCATGTAGAAGCATTACATCCCAATCCTCACTATCAATCATTTGATATAGTACAGTTGCACTTTGTTTAATTAAATCATTTGTATGTACATGCCAGGCTTCCATATCTACATCCAGTGATTCCTTATTTAAAAGATCCTCTTGTGCAGTATTATCTACTTCCGAACTATCTATTTTTTTAGTTTTTTTCTAAATATGTTTTTTTCAAAACGTTTTTTTCATATGACTCCTTATTTTTCTACAAAAAAAGGATTACCTAGTGGTTGTTTTTGATAATTCATTTCTTTCTTTATCATCAAGAATCCAAAGATTATCGTTAAGTCCTAAAGTTAGATATTCCCATTTTAAAACCTCTTCTAAATCATATTTTTTTGATTAAAATTACCATACTGAAATGATATTTTTTTATGCCTAAAGAATCATCAATAATAACATTCATTATATTCCATAAATAGTCTTTGTTTATTCCATTATTTGGCAATGAAAATATTAAATACAATAATTCATCCCAATATGTTTCTAGTTGTCTGGCATTATCAGAATTTTTTTCAGAAATTGATAAGCATTAATTAATTCATTACCATTTACAATATATAAACATATTCTAGTATTTCCATAATCTTTATCAATTTCAGCATGGAAATATAATTTATTCAATTAGTACAAATTGCATTAGCTATATTATTAATGTAATTAAATATAGTATTACTGTTTTTCAGACACGATTAATATTAAAGACCTCCACCTAAGGAACCAGAATAAACATCTATTCTAGTTTCTCCTCCGATTTTCAACTGGACAGATTATGACTTATTAAATTTAAGAGCATTCTCACAATCCAAGAATTTCTTTTTAATATACCAAAAAAATACTAGCCAAGCAACAAAACCTGCACCATAAAAAAATCATAGTGAATCTCAGCACCAATCATAAAATCATAAGCCATTCCATATATAATGGATGTTAATGCAAATAATGCAAATCCATAGAAAAAGAATTTTTTTATAACAGCCATTTTAATAATTCCCTTATATAAAAAAATAAATTTAGTTAAAGAAATGAAATAAGAGTCCAATCATGCTATATATAAGTAATTCACGTAAGTAAATATTAAGTATATCAGTCTTTTGAGGAACTCTTTTTATTACTAATTTAATGTAAAAGCCAACAAATCTACACCATTATACTCTAATGCCAATAAATCATAGTTTTTGATTTATTGAGAATGACCCTTTAAGACCGCCCTCATCAACAAACGAGTATGTATTATTATCAATTTTATAGAATTTACTTTCTAAGGGTACAAAATATTTATCTAATACTAAACCTACCTTCTCCGCATCTTCTTTAGAGCACTGCAAAACATCCTGTATTCGTTTAAAAAAATGGCTTATGAATATTTTTCTATTCTGTCTTCTATTATTTTTATTAACGTTTTTTTATAAGTCTTATATCTATAGATCAGATATAAGATTGCTAAAAAAATAAAGCAATATTCTCCTTCATAAACTTATATCTCCTATATAAAATTCTTTAGGAAAATGAATTTTTTTCCGGACTAGCTATTTATTCAAAAAAATATCTACTGCTAAATCTCCAAATTAGAACTCAATATATCATTAAACTAAATATATATCCCATAAATATACTCTATAAATATAAAAAAATTAAAGCTAATAGTAATAGAGCTAAGATAAATAATAATGAAAAAAATACGGGTCAAAAACCCATCCTCTTCTTTTCATAATAAGTTAGTGTTTCAACTTTATTTTTTTACACCATAAATTATAAGCACCGAAAACACATATTACGAATACAAAAAAATTACATTGAAGTCCTCAATAAATTTAGGTAAGCCAAAAATATGATTTTTATTAAAATACATATAAGGAAATAGTTGCAATTAATGCTAAAAGAGTTACTTTCCATCTCCCCAACATTTAAACATAAGATAGTTAAAACTTAAGAGAGAAAATATAGCTGCCATTTGTTTTTCCATTCTTCTTCTTTCTCCTTAAGGATTTATTTATAATAAAACAACTTATTACATATCAAAAAAATAGCTTTTTAATAAAGCAAAAAAATAATCAGCCAACTTACGAAAGGAATACCATAGGCTTTATATTTTAGCTTACCACCTTTAATATAGTCATATATTATTTTTTCCCATAATAGAGAATAATATAATCAAAAAGATCACATAAAACGCTAGTTGTATCATTCGATAAAACATCTAATTATTAATTAACACTATTTATATGCCTAAAAATTGCTTTCAATATACCAAAGAATATTAACCAACAAACAAAAGAATGCTCCATAGAAATCATAGTGGATTTCGGCACCAGTCATATAATCATAAGCCACAGCATATATAAGCGAAATTAAATTAAATAATGCAAATACATAGAAAAAAATAATCGTTTCATAATATTCACTTTCTTCATTACTTATAATAAAAAAAGAACTATTCCAATAATACTATTACATATGAATGCAATAAAAAAATAAAGACATATTTTTCTATTAATCACCAATTAGTAAATTTTTATGAAATCATTTAATAAAATTGTAAACCACCTACCAAAGATAATCAATTCATCTTTCATAGGTGGTTTATTTTATTCACCCTTAGCAATGCGATCTAAGAGTTCAATATAGCTTTCTTTATTTAATGCTGGCGTAAAGTGCTCTAATACATCTTTAGCGCCTGTAGCGTCATCGTATAGTAAGTCTACGATGGTCATAGCCAAGGCTTGTGCTGTTTTAATGTACGCTACATCAGGTACAGAGATTTCATATTCTGCGCTGTGTAGTACACCACTGATACAACCAACCCATGGATGGATAACCGGCATCAAGTGAGATACGTCCCCCATGTCTGTACTAGCTGTAATATGTGGACCTTGGTATACATTGGCTTCACCAAAGATAGGATTTGAATTTTCTCGTAATAGAGCATTCATACGTTCATCATTACGCATTGGTAAATAGCCTGGTAGGTCATTGATAACACATGTAGCTCCTACTGCATCGCCACCGGCTTTTAATGCTCTGTTAACACGATGGTTGCCATCTACAATAGCTTCAATATTAGAGGCACGCACGTAGCTTTCAACTTGAACATAATCAGGAACACAGTTTACCAATGTTCCACCTTGATTAATGATTGGATGAAATCTAAAATAGTCACTTTCTTTGAAGGTTTCACGAATGGAGTTGACCCCCATAACCCCCATCAAAGCAGCATTAAGTGCATTAATTCCTTCATGAGGTGCTTGAGCCGCATGAGCTACCTTACCATGATACTCAATCAGTTTAGACACGAAACCATTAGAGGTGCTGCCTAGGCCCATTTCACCAGCTGGAGTTTTAGCTGTCTCAACATGCATTTGCATAGCCATATCGATATCATCAAAAGCGCCTTCATAGATAAGTTGTTGCTTACCGCCCATATATTTAATCTTACCTTGTTCACGCAATTTATTGCGGTAATCAATTTCAATCATTTCCTCTGCAGGAACAGCAAATAATACAACATCGCCAGCTAATTCGTCCATCACCGCTTGTAAACCCATAGCTACGGCAAACATATTCGTAATTTGTACATTATGTCCACAGCAATGAGCAGCACCTGTTAAATCATCGGCACGAGGATGGCGAGGACATAGAATGGCATCTAATTCCCCAACCATGGCAACCGTATATTTACTATCTCGGCCTTTCATTCTACCCTTTACACCTGTCAGTGCATGACCAGTAGTGTAAGAAATGCCAAGTTCATCAAACATATCTTGAACCTTTTTAGAAGTTTTTACCTCTTTAAAACCCAACTCAGGTTCAGCCATAATAGATTCAGCTAGTTCTCGTAAACGCGGTTGTGCATCAACAATAGCTTTACAAACACGTTGTTTACTTCTTCCTTTGTCATAAAAAGAACATCTCCTTTTAAAATCGACCGTACTTACATACGGTCGATAATTTTTTAACAAAGCATATTTATTTACTACTATAATATGAATAACTATATGCTAAAAACACTATTAAATTAAACCTTCTAAATGAAGCATAATTTGAGCCAAAGCACTAGCACATATAAATGTACCTGCTGTAACAGCTAGTGCTACAGGAATAATTCTCCATGATAGTCGACGAAATGCTGCTAAATCTTTACCTAAAGATAAACCTGCATAGGCTAATACAGGTGTTGTAGTAGCTAAAAATGTAACTTGACTTGTTTTAGCTATAATCCATTCTTGTCCTGGCATAATAGGTAAAGATGCAATAACACCAACCAAAGACACCCAGAATACCATAGGTAATTTATTTGCATATGGCAAATGAGAAATAACCCCTCCAATAGTCGCAAGGATGGCCATAATAGCAACACCGATTAAGCTATCACCAAAAAGATGCTTTCCATCCATTACATTACCTACAGCAGTAATAATTGCAGCAATACAGATAACAATAATAAATTGTGTAATTTGTTCACTCTTACTCATGATGTACTGCCTCCTCTGCTAAATCTTGTTCACGTGTACGACCAGTAAAGAAATTATATGTTTTTTCCATTATTGGTAAGGATACGAATAAGCCAAAATAAACACCGAGGACAGTGGTTAATAAATTAGCTGCTCCCGATAATGCCATAATTTGTTGTTCATACTCAGGATATATTGCAACAATTGGTGCTGTAGCTGCTGCCATCATACTTGCACTACCAACACCAGCCCCCATTGCCAAAGCTAATGGATGGAACAATCCAGATGACGCTAATATACCAGATAATACGGAAGCCCACATTGCACCAATGAGAACACCACAAATGTACATTCCCATAACGCCACGACCTTCTGGCGAACTAAATCCATATTTATCTATGATAATAGCGACATTCGGTTCTCTATCTACAGAGTAGCAAGCACCTACAGCTTCACGACCCATTTTTACAAATAAAGCAACCGGTAATCCGAAAATAATCGTACCTAAGAAATGACCTAGTTCTTGTAATAATAAAGCCCAACCCGCACTTGTAAGAATTCCTAGGTTTGGACCAATACCAAGACCTACTTTTACCATCAGGATCATAACTGCTATACCAATATAATCAGCAGATTTTTCCATTTGTTGAACAGTAAGAATCTTAAACTTAGGAATAGAAATTAAAAGACCAAGAATCAAAGTGTACAATAACGGTAATAAAACAATGGGTCCTAATTTCTGGATGCCAATGAATTCAGCCACGACTGTAAGAACCAGTGTGAGAAAGTGAATTTTGAGATTCCCCAAAAGTTCCATAATAACCTCCTATAAATAACTAAATACCACTACGATTTTTATTATAATATATTCTCTCATCAGAATAAATAAATCATAATATGTATACATATCAATGTAATGCTATTAGATTAATGACATACTAAAAAAAGATAAAAAGTACACCAAATAATCATGATGTACCTTTATCTTTTTATATTAATTTTTAAAATATAACGTATTACGCTTTCACCACAACTGACACGCCATCAGGAATAACTGTAATGCTTGCATCTTTACCTTTTAATTCCAAAGCTTTATTCAATGCTTCATCAAAAGTACTAGCATGTTGCAAATGCATGTCGGTAAGCATCTTAGGGTCGCATTGGTCAGTTACAACGATAACTGTAAATTGATCTAAAATACGAGCCAAGATTTGCATTTCCCATTGGTCTGGAATAGTTTCATTACGAGGCACCTTAGCAATGCGGTCTAATAATTCACGAGGTGTTTTGGCATTTTTAAGATTTTCGTAAAGTGATTCCCCACCATGACCATCATTACAAGCGGCAATCATGATGATAACGCCATCTTTTTTACAAGATGCTTCAGCAGCGGTCATACCTTTTACAGCTTGATATACGTTTTGATCTAATGGATACCCACCATTTGTAGTGATAACGATATCTGCTGGGACAGCTTTCACACTGGCTAGTTCAGACACAAAAGCACAGCCTGTTTCATGCGCCTGTTCCATATCACCCGCAAAAGCATTGATAATATGTTTTTCAGCATCGATGACAACATTTAAAATAAATGCTAATTTTGCAGTACGTCCAGCGTATACCATGTCCTTATGAATTGGATTGTTCTCGATAATACCTGTACGAGCATATGGGCTATTGATAAATTCAGCACAGTGATTTGCCATTACAGTCACTTCGGAAGCGATGCCTGGCAATACACTTTTTCTACCACCGGAGAAACCAGCAAAGAAATGTGGTTCAATGAAACCTTCAGAAATTAATAGCTCAGTTTCTACAGCTAATTTGTTGATGATGCAGTCCCCACCGGATGGCAACACGCCGATTTTAATCATTTGACTAGCATCGCCAGAGATATGGTTTACAATCTTTTCATTGGCTACAATTTCAGGACCGAATTTATCTACCATTTCTTCATGAGTAGTAGGACGATGGAAACCAGTAGCTAATAAAATGGTAATATCGATAGAAGGATTAGCTTCACGAATACGGCGAAGTAAAATTGGCATCGTAATTTTGCTAGGCACTGGACGCGTATGGTCACTTGTGATAATGACCATGTTGGATTTACCCTTTACCAACTCTTCCAAGCGTTGGCTGCCGATAGGATTATCTAACGCATGTTCTACCAATGCTTCTTGTGAAAGCTCCGCCTTATAGGAATGTGCTTTAGATTCTAATACACCTGCTATATTTTGATCAGGAATATTGATATCTACAAAGCCTTTTGCATAGGGTACATTAAATGTTTTCATGGGAATCACTCCTTAACTTAACACTAACAAACTATAAATAACCCGCTACGACAAATTAATCCTCCTTCTTACCCAATTGTCGTTAAGGTCTAACAAACTCATATCATTTTGCTTAGCAATGGCAGCTAGTGAATCATATTCATATTTATGTCTCTTTACACCAAATCCACTGCTTGTTTTGAAAGCAATTCTATTGCCTTCCCAGTCTATGTCTCCTGCAAACCGGTTCAAAATATATCGATCACAACGATGGTACCGAATACCAAGGCTCGTAGTGTGTTTGAATATTAAATCCCGCATAGTATCGATATCGTCTACTTTACAAAGAACAGTGAGCATCGTACTAGGTCGTTGTTTTTTCATCATAATCGGTGTTGTAAATACATCTAAGGCTGGTGAAAGTAACAGCTGTTCAACTGTATAGCCGATTTCTTCTGGTGTCATATCATCGAGATTACAAGACATTTCAATGATTGTATCTTCTAAATCATTGTTTATTTCTACAAAGGCGCGAATACAATTTGGTCTTTCAAATTGTTTCATGCCAAATCCATAAGATACCTTTGTTGGTGTCATAACAGGCATATGACTAAAGGCTGTGCCAAAATACTTGGCTAACGCTGCGCCTGTAGGCGTGCATAGCTCACCTTTAATCTGATAATCTGCATACATAGGGATACCGGCTAATAACTCCATCGTTGCAGGTGCTGGCACAGGTAGTTCTCCATGAGCACAGTGAACCGTGCCAGCTCCTACATGTATAGGAGAGATGATAATCTCATCAAAATTCAATTTCTCTAAGAGTACACAAACGGCCACAATATCTGCAATAGCATCGAGCATGCCTAACTCGTGGAAATGAATTTGTGTTACCGTCGATTTATGAACCTTAGCCTCCGCTTGAGCTACTAGCTGATATACGTTGATAGCATTCTGTTTACACGTATCGGAAATAGATAAGCTATTAATTATATCGGTTACACCTTGTAAGCCTCGGCCATGCACATGATGTTCGCTATGTACATGATGCTCCGAATGTTCTCCGTGCCCATGTGCCTCACTATATTTGTCATGTTCATGATGAGCATCATGATGGTGCTGATCAGTATGATGCTGGTCATGGGGGCTACCTGTATGATGTTCAGATTCTTCTATACCATTAATAGTTACCGCTACCCGATAGCCTTGTAATCCTTTTTCTTCTTTTGGTATAAGTATATAGGTAACATCAGGTATCCCCATTTGATTAAGCTTTTCTATCCATATTTCAGGATTATCTACTAAACCGAGTAATGTCGCGGTCAGCATGTCGCCGGCAATGCCCATTTGGCAATCTAAATAATCGTTTCATTTGCTTTCACCTATATGATTAATCATGTTCGCCGTATAAGCAGCACCAAATCCATTGTCTATATTGACAACCGTAACACCACTAGCACAGGAATTTAGCATGGATAATAGCGCCGTCACGCCCCCAAAGGCGGTTCCATACCCTACACTAGTTGGCACAGCAATGACCGGCACATCCACAAGACCACCAACCACACTGGCTAAGGCCCCTTCCATGCCTGCAATAACAACGATAACCTTGGCGGACATAATGGTATCTAAATGTTGCAATAAGCGATGAATGCCCGCTACACCTACATCATAAATTCGATTGACCCTATTACCGTAAAACTCGGCTGTAATAGCACACTCTTCAGCCACCTTATAATCACTTGTACCGCCAGTAACAATGGCTATACTTGATTCTGTTTTCTCCTTAGGCATCTCACCAATGTAGCCGATATGAGCATCCACAATATATGTCAATGAATGGTGCTTTTGAACCTCTGCGGCCACATCAGGTGCTAATCGTGTAATCAATATATGACCTTGCCCGTTAGACTGCATGGAGGAGATAATACCCACGATTTGTTCACTAGTTTTACCAGCACCATAGATGACCTCTGGTACACCTTGTCGTAATTGACGATGCAAATCAACGTTGGCATACCCTAAATCCTCTATCGGTTTCATCTTTAGCTTTAATAAGGCTACATCCACATCTACCTGTCCATTTTTTACTTGCTCTAAAAGAGATCTTATATTATCGCTCATGAACGCACCTCTAAATCTAATACAACATCATCAAACATAGATTTAAAATATGTAAAAATCTCAATCCTATTCTTAATAACTATAGCGATTTGATTCTCTGGAACTTGAATTTTAGCAGTATTTCCAACTAATCTAACTCTAAAATCTGATAGTCCTAATGAAAATAAATACCCTTCTGCTTTTTCAATATGCTCTAAATCAAGACCTGTAATGTGCTGTCCCGCTTGAAATCTCGTAGCTAAACAAGCATAGGATGGTTTATCCCAAGTAAACAAATCAGCCTTATGAGCTAAGTCTCGAATCATAGATTTTGTTAAATTGCATTCTTGTAGTGGTGATTTAACAGATAATTCTGCAATGGCTTTCATTCCAGGGCGATCCTCTACCTCATCACTGGCATTGGTTCCATCGCATAATACGGAAAATCCATCTTGTTTAGCATGTTCGCTTATGATTGTAAATACATGATGTTTACAGTAATAACAGCGGTCACTTGGATTGCTTGTCACATCATCATGTTCGAGAACATCTATATCTATGATTTCTAAAGGGATACCGATAAACTCTGCGATTTTCTTGGCATCTTCTAATTCAAACTGTGGTACAAACTGGGACTTAACAGTATATGCTTTGCATGGAATGCCAGATTGTTTGGCCGCATATGCTAAATAGGATGAATCTACACCACCAGATAGGGCCACACCTACATTACCTAATGTCTTGATATACTCGATTAATTCCATTCCATACAATCCTTTAATAAATTTCTATAATCTATAGTTACAAAATAAAAAATAAAATAGAGCCAACACTATAAGGCTCTAATATCACGCAAACATATATAGAACATCCAATAATGTATTTAGTATAAAGCTTTTTGTTTGTATTTTCTAACTCATAAATGAGATATATGTTCAGGTAATACATTATATTTTTTCTATATAAGAAAACCACTTATCTTAAATAGGTTTATCTAACCTATTCGAGATAAGTGGTTTAAAAATTTATAAAAAATTTTTTTGATAAGGAGTCTTATAAATCGATACCTAATAATTTATTAGTATATATTATAAACTCATCAGAAATTTTACACTTTGCAGTTGTTTACCTATTTCCTGTTCACAATAAGAAAATAGTAATCGTTCTAGTTCCTTCCATACAGTTCTAGGAAGTTCAATAGGTGCTGCATCGCCCCATTGATAGGCCAAAATATTTGGCATGGCGTTACGTAATGCAAGGGATGGATTCATATGCGTATGTATCCTTAGTTCGTTCCAGAATAAATCAATTCCATCTCCGGTATTAAAAGCCTCATGTTGTGGCATTACACCGGCTAACGACAACATTTGCCATCCCAATATGATCGTCCCTAATCGTACATTTCGTTGACGTATCGATTTTGAATAATTGACCACAGCATTAAATACATTACGATCAACATCATACAATGCAAATAGTTCTTGTATTAGTTCACTGGCTACGGCTGCATACGCAATATTATCTAGATTCGTATCTAGAGATTCCACCACATAGGAACCATCGATTTGTGTGACTTTCACAAATTCTCCGTCCTGCACAACTGTGATATACATAGCACTGAAGGGGCGTAAATACGATGCATTACGCAATGTTTGCAACCGTTTATGCGGAAAAGAGGCCCTAATAATGCCTAAGGACGGTGTGATAAAGGTAAACACCGAATAGAGCTTATATTTCTTCCGACTCACCACGATGGCCGGCGTATTAAAAGCGCCACTAATCTTGTTCATGTTCATCATCCGTAACAGTTTCAGACTCAGGTAAAGGTGTTACACGCAAACGTGAAATACGATAACCTTGCATCTTAATTACTTCAAATGTATAACCATAAGCATCAACAGTATCCCCAACAATTGGAGTACGGCCTAATAGACCGAAGATATAGCCACCAATCGTATCGGAATCGGAGTCTTCAATGTGAATATTCATCATTTCAGACACTTCATCGACAAGAACCTTGCCGTCAAACTCAAAGGAGCCATCAGAATAACTCATCGTAGCCGGCAAATGAGGTTCATGTTCGTCTTGAATATCCCCTACCAATTCTTCGATGATATCCTCTAACCCTACAAGGCCAACCATGCCGCCATATTCATCGACAACAACGGCTTGGTAAATACGACGTGTTCGCATGTATTGTAATAAGGTAGATAATTTCATAACTTCAGGAACGGTCAAGATATCTCGTTTGATGTTGCGCAAATCTTTTCTAGCCTGCTTTTGACGTTCCATCAAATCCTTAATATGTACAAGGCCTACAATATGATCCTTATCTTCCACACATAATGGGTATCTCGTATGCGATGTAGAACGAATCACCTTCATGGCTTCATCATAACCATCTTCCACGAAAATGCAATCCACATCTTGGCGAGGCACCATAACCTCTTTTGCCATACGTTCCACAAAGTTGAAAACATTATCTATCAACTCAGATTCTACCTGATTTAACTGACCTTCTTCATGACTTCGAGAAATCATCATGCGTAATTCCTCTTCCGTATATACGAGGTCTAGTTCAGTTAAGTATTTGTTTGGTAAAATTTAAGGATGCAATTGGATATTTTACTAGCTAACCATACAAAAGGATATACAATACGACCAACGCCAACGACGATGCGGCTATGCATATTGACATATTTTGTAGGGAATGATAACCCCAATGCTTTCGGTACAATTTCGCCAAAGATGAGGACAACAAGGCTAATGATAATTAGCAAGAGAAGGTCCAAAATATGATGAACCCATGTTCCATGGATATTAAAAATATCCATAATACCCGCTACAAAGCTATTAAAGATATATGTACCAGTTCCTGCCAAGGTGAGAATGAAAAAGAGTATTAGAAATTGTGTAGTATTAAGAAAATACTCAGGATTTTGATATAGCTTTAATAAGAATTGGCGATCCTTTTCATGTAGGATTTCCATATCTTCTACGTGTTCCTTGCGCAACCGTGCAAAGGAGAACTTTGCTACCACCAAAAAGTTAATTAAGAAAATACATACTATGCCGAACCCTATCGGTAACAGGGCATCTATACTGTCCATAACAATCCTTTCTAACTATAATCAATCTAAATAATCTATTTTTTATATCCCAATTCTGAAAGCATGCCCGATTTATTACGCCAATCTTTTTTTAACCTTAACCCATAAATCAAGATATACTTTTGTAGCCAACAACTTTTGAATATCCATGCGTGCTTCCGCACCAATCTTGCGGAGTAACGCACCTTTATTACCAATGATGATGCCCTTTTGAGAATCACGTTCACAATAGATGGTAGCACGAATATAGGTGGTTCCGTCATCGCGGGTCCTCATTTCATCCACATCGACAGCGATAGCATGAGGAATTTCATCACGGGTAGACAACAAAATCTTTTCCCGAACGATATCGGAAATAATCAATCGTTCTGGTTGATCCGTAATCATATCTTCTGGGAAATATTGAGGACCTTCTGGCAAATGCTCACCTAGCACATTAAGGAGTTCGGATAAATTTTCTTTATTCTTTGCCGAAATAGGAATGACACCTGCAAATGGATACGCATCTTGATAGGACACGATGGCTTCTAATACTTGTTCTTTTTGCAGTGTATCGATTTTATTGACTACGAGAAATACCGGTACTTTCACACGTTTCAATTGCTCAATGATGAAATTATCTCCCGGACCTCGTTTTTCATTACCTGCCACAACAAATAGAACAGCCTCTGTTTCCTTCAAAGATTCAATGGCTGCATCGACCATGAATTCACCTAATTTATGTTTTGGCTTATGTACACCAGGTGTATCCATGAAAACAATTTGTTTTTCTTCATCGGTGTAAACACAAATAATGCGGTTACGCGTTGTCTGTGCCTTATCGGATACAATGGCAATCTTGTCGCCTATCAAGGCATTAATCATGGTAGACTTGCCTACATTTGGTCGCCCTACAACGGCTACGAAGCCGGATTTAAAATGTTCTGCTTTATTCATTATATGGTTGATCCTCTCGTACATACTCTAAATTAGAAAGCACAAATTCCTCTTCTGTGCGCATTTCTTTTTTATCTTCATCGGTCATATGGTCATAGCCTAAGATATGCAAACAACTATGCGTTGTTAAATAGGCTAATTCCCGTTCAAAACTATGTCCGTATTCGATAGCTTGTTCATGAGCTCGTTCCAAGGAAAGTATCATATCCCCCAATAAGTGATGTTCCTCTTCACTACCTTCGTAATCGTCCCCTTCATTAAGGGCAAAGGACAATACATCTGTTGGTCTATCAATACCGCGATATTCCTTATTTAGTTCATGAATTTTCTTATTGTCGCATAGAAGAATGCTCAGTTCATCATCTTCGAGACCATACACGCGGCTCACTTCATCGCAAACCTTTTGTATAACCTCTTCAATCTTAGCATCTTTTGCTATACCATCATCATAACTAATTTGTATATGCATAATTCTTATTCTTCCTTTGAAAGCTTTTGATGGTACGCATCATAGGCTTTAACGATGCGACCTACCAAATCATGACGCACCACATCTTGATCTGTAAAATACACCATATGAATGCCAGACACGTGTTTTAATACCTTTTCTGCTTCATAGAGACCAGATATCACACGTGGCGGCAAGTCAATTTGTGTTTTATCACCATTGACGACCATTTTAGAGTTATTACCTAAACGAGTTAAGAACATCTTCATTTGCTCTGCCGTCGTATTCTGTGCTTCGTCCAAGATAACGAATGCATTTTCTAATGTACGACCGCGCATGTACGCCAGTGGTGCCACCTCGATTGTGCCCCGTTCCATAAAGCGCTGTACTTGTTCAATACCAAACATTTCGTGTAACGCATCATAAAGGGGACGCAAATATGGATCCACCTTATCTTGTAATTCGCCAGGTAAGAAACCGAGTCGTTCACCAGCCTCTACGGCAGGGCGCGTCAAAATAATCTTATCTACATTGCGATTCTTCAAGTAAAATGCAGCTAACGCAACAGCCAAGAACGTTTACCTGTACCGGCAGGTCCGATACCAAAGGTGATGGTATTCTTTCGAATACTATCTACATATTGTTTTTGACCTTCCGTCTTTGGCGTAATGCTTTTACCACGCATCGTTACAGACAGGGTATCCTCGAACATGGAGTGAAGGGCATCCCCTCTGCCATTCATCACCATCTTAGCCGCAATGCGTACTTGAGATTCGGTGATAGTACTGCCCTCTTTATAAAGGAATACAAGTTCCTCTAATGTGCGATATAGTGCCTCTACGTGAAGCTCGTCTCCTTTTATGACAACTGTATCACCGCGAGATACGATATCCGCAGGAATGACTTCATTCATCATTTGTAAATATCTATTGTGCTGACCTAGTATAGATTGTGCTAAGTCATAGGTAGGAAAGGTAAATACCCGTTCGCTCATGCTTGTCCCCCGTCTATAAATTTACGTACTGCTTTACCATTTAAATAATCACACAAATCGCCTTGATGTGCATCTAGTTCATCCATCATATCGTCTATTAAATCTTGTACACGCCACCAGCCCATAGACCAATTGGTAAATAATGTATTATCCTCAGGGGCACGCCCTACTAATCGTTGCAACACGATATCTGGATGGAGATGGCGTAAACTGAACAACGCGCTCCGCATACTCCTCGGCGCTAATCAAGGTGATTTGACCTTCTTCATACCATTTGGCCATTAATGTATGTTTCACAATATACAAAGCATGTAACTTTACTTGGTCAACGCCAAGGGATGATAAAATTTTAGCCCCTTCAATAGTATCCTCCATCGTATCCCATGGCAAATTAACAATCATATGTGTGGTCACATTGAATCCATATCGCTTAATGCGTAAAACCGCATCGATAAACTGCGCTAAATCATGACCTCGGTTGATTTTCTCAAGTGTATGATAATTAACAGTTTGCAATCCTAATTCGATGTAGATATCCTTATGAAATCGCTGTTGTATATCCTGCAAAACATCTAAATATTCATTGGAAATACAATCCGGTCTCGTAGCGATAGCAATCCCCACGGCTTCATCGATACAGCCTTGTTCCATATAGGATTTGAAATCCTCAAGAGGTAAATAGGTATTACTAAAATTTTGATAATAAGGTATAAATTTTTTCGCTTTATATTTAGGTCCGATGTGTGCAATATTTTCTTCTAATTGCATGCGCACCGTCATCCATGCAGGTCTATTTTCATAACCAGCACCGATTTCCCCACAGAATGTACATCCTCCAACACCAGCTGACCCATCTCGATTAGGACAGGTTAAAGGTAATGCAACAGGTAATTTATATACCTTTCACCATATGTTTCTTTATAAAATTTTGACACCATCCGGTACCGTTTCGGTCTCGTTGTATCTGACATAACACTCCTCTATATCATTGTATGTTTTCAGGGCGAATGAATGGGGTCACCTCTTTATTCACATCTATAATCACTGTGAAATCCCCTTCTGGTATATGTTGAATTCCTAAATAGGTTGCTGTTTCACGGCTCATGGTCATTTCCACATATTGCTGACGAATCTTACGCCATTCTTTAAACGTATAATTGGGAATAAATGTAGACGCAATTTCTTCATTGCGCCAAAACGCTTCGCCTACTTGTAGCAATTCCTTTGTTTGTTTAGGCAACCCTACTGCTTCGCTGCGCACCTTACCGCGATAGCTTACCAATGTATCGTATTGCAATAACTCTGCAGCTATCGTATCACCTTTTGCAAGGAAGAAACGATATAAGAATTCAATTTGGTCTATATCCTTAAGATTAACCTTATGATTACCTTCCTTAAGCCATGCACGTGTCATATCACAAAAATAGGTAAATGCATCCGTTTCACCGTGAATCAATTGTTGTCCGATATAGCCAAATGTTGTTCTAAATCGCTCACTATTATAAAAACGCTCAAATACATCTTCAAAATATTTCAAGAAACGTACATCATCATAAGGTAGTACATGCGTGCTTAGAACCTCGTATGGAGCCAATGGATCTGCTACATACTTGTATTCACGCATCCGTCGTACACCAGATCCTTTTAGCAATTTTAAGAATCCAATTTGTAATGCATGAGGTTGTAAGCTAAATAAATCGTTAAAAGATTGTCCAAATCGATTAAAATCCTCGTGAGGCAATCCTACGATAAGATCCATGTGAACATGCGTACGTCCTGCTTGAATAATAGGACATATAGATTTTTGAATGTATGGCCAATCATTATAGCGATTGATAGCATCTAATGTTTTCTTATGCGTACTTTGTACACCTACCTCGATTTGAATGCGTCCAGGCGGCGTTTCACAAAGAGTATTGGTTTCCCACTCCGTCATAAGCTCCGGTTCCATTTCTAAGTGGAAATTCATATCTGTATCGCTGTCTCTCATGAACTCCATAAGTGGTCTATGATGATGAGGTGCACAGTTAAAGGTGCGGTCTACAAATTTTACTTGCTTCACACCATGATCAATAAACCATTGCAATTCTTCTAATGTCCTCTCTTGAGGAAAGAATCGTACAGTATTCTTATTGCCCGACAAACAGTACTGACAGGAAAAAGGACAACCACGAGAGGATTCATAATAAATAATCTTATGCTCTAAATCCTCCATATCTTCCTCTGTATATGGGAATGGTATGGTAGATAAATCACAAACCTCTACGGCCTCTGTCGAGCCTAAAATATTACTATTCCTACGTCCCCTCACACCGGGAATCACAGGGTCTAATCCATCATTACCAAGCTGTAATGCCGTTACAAGAGCATGGAATGCTTCCTCGCCCTCACCTTGTACAATATAATCGATATTCGGACACCGTTCTAATAGTTCATCGGCTGTGAAAGAAACCTCTGGTCCGCCCAATACGATTTTAATATCGGGCCGTACGGCTTTTACCATGTCCACCACATGCAAGGTCATTTCAATATTCCAAATGTAGCAGGCAAAACCTAGGACATCGATATCATGCTCTGTAATATCGCTGAGAATATGCAAAACAGGCATATTAATAGTATATTCCACTATATCGTATGCCTGTCCATGGGCTTCACCATAAGCCTTGAGATATCTCAAGGCTAGTGAAGAATGTATAAATTTTGAGTTTAATGTTGATAGAACTACGTTCATAGTACCCCTTTAGCATCATCGAATGGACTTGCCACCGTCTTGTCATAATAGATATATTATACCATTAAAACAAGCCTAAGATAAAGGAGATAATAGCCCCTACTAGGATGACCACGCCAACGATGGACAAGATGATGCCGCCAAAGAATACGATGGCTGCTAAGATTGCAGCTAATACAATAATCATAATGATACGGCTTAGCCAACTAGAACCGCCAAAATGATATACCTTCACACGAGGTCCATAGTCTTGAAATTGCTCATACCCACTTCGGTCTTCTTCTTTTTGAGTAGGTGTAAATTCAACTTGTACAGTATCCCCTTCTTCATCAATGGTAACGCCATCAAAATCGCGGCGCTCTGTATCGCTTAGGACACGCGTCTTAGTTTCTTGTTCTTTATTTTCATTCATTGTATTTTGGTTATTCATGATATTTTCCTTATCACAAAACATATAATCAATTTTTATACAATTTATTATACCATAATAGTCATGGAAACAAAATATCCCCTATGGTAAATATACCATAGAGGACAATTCGTTTATACAATATTATGATTAACTAAGTCAAGACAGTCTTAGTCGTTTAAGAATTTTTGTAATAATTGGTTAACCATACCAGGGTTAGCACGGCCTTTGGATTCTTTCATAACTTGACCTACCAAGAAACCGATAGCTTTGCCATTACCGCCCTTAAAGTCAGCCACTGGTTGTGGGTTATTAGCGATAACTTGTTTTACGATTTCTTCAATAGCGCCAGTATCTGTAATTTGAACAAGACCTTCTTCTTTTACGATAGCATCAGCATCCTTGCCGGATTCCCACATGGATACGATAACTTTTTCGCAATTTTACCAGAAATGGTGCCTTTTTCAATAAGAGCAATCATACCAGCCAAGTTTTCAGGGCTTACCTTAGATTCACCAAATGTTAAGCCGCTTTCATTGATCATCTTAGACAAGTCACCAAGCATCCAGTTAGCCACAGTCTTAGGATCTGCGCCAGCTTTCACAGCTGCATCTAAATAATCAGCCGTCTTACGAGCCATAGTGAGGATGGTTGCATCTTCACGAGACAGGCCATATTCGGATACAAAGCGCGAAATTTTAGCGTCTTGCAATTCAGGCAAAGAACGACGTACTTCTTCGATTTTTTCGTCCGTAATTACGATTGGTACCAAGTCTGGTTCTGGGAAGTAACGGTAATCATTTTCTTCGTCCTTCTTACGCATGCCAAGAGTGATGCCTTGTGCATCGTCCCACGTACGTGTTTCTTGGTCTACTTTGCCGCCTGCTTCGATAAGCTTAGCTTGACGCAATGCTTCGTATTCAACAACCTTTTGAATAGCTGTTAAGGAGTTAACGTTTTTAGTTTCTGTACGTGTACCAAATTCTTTGGAGCCACGAAGGCGTACGGATACGTTACAGTCACCACGCAAGGAACCTTCTTCCATACGACCGTCAGATACTTCTAAATATTGCAAAATGGAACGCAATTTTTCAACGTATGCTCTCGCTTCTGCACCGGATCGAATATCTGGTTCAGATACGATTTCAAGAAGAGGTACGCCTGTACGGTTATAGTCAACATTAGAAGAATTAGAATCGGAAATCGTATTACCGCTATGAACCAATTTACCAGCGTCTTCTTCCATGTGAATACGTGTAATACCGATGCGTTTAGTTTCACCATTTACTTCAATGTCTAAGTGACCATTCAAGCAGATTGGCAAATCATATTGAGATGTTTGATAGTTTTTAGGCAAATCAGGATAGTAATAGTTTTTACGGTCAAATTTGTTGAATTTAAGAATTTCACAATTCAACGCTAAACCTACTTTGATGGCAAATTCTACTACTTGTTTATTCAACACAGGCATAGCACCAGGTAAGCCGAGACATACTGGGCATACATGTGTATTTTGATCACCGCCGAATTCAGTGGTACAACCACAGAAGATTTTAGACTTAGTCTTAAGCTCTGTATGAACCTCTAAACCAACGACTGTTTCGTATTTACTACTCATAGAGAAACCTCCCCAGTTGGTGCTACTAATTGACAATCTGGACGTGCTTGTTCGAATGTGAAAGCTGCACGTAACAATGTTTCTTCACCCATTGCAGGGCCCAATAATTGCAAGCCGATTGGCAAATTATCACTGCTCATGCCCGCAGGAATGCTAATACCAGGAATACCTGCTAAGTTAGCTGGAACTGTACAAATATCTTCTAAGTACATAGCTAATGGGTCATTGATTTTTTCACCAAACTTATACGCTGTGTTAGGGGCTGTTGGAGCCAATAACAAATCAACCTTGGAGAAGGCTGCATCAAATTCATTTTTGATAACGCGACGTACTTTAAGAGCTTTCAAATAGTACGCATCGTAATAACCTGCACTCAATACATAGGTACCGAGCAAGATACGACGTTGTACTTCTGGACCAAAGCCTTCTGTTCGAGTTTTAGTAGACATTTCTACCAAATTATCTGCAGGCATGCGCAAACCATAGCTTACACCATCATAACGAGCCAAGTTGGAACTTGCTTCTGCCAATGCGATAATATAGTACGCAGACAACGCATATTTTGTGCTAGGTAAAGAAACCTCAACGATTTCAGCACCTAATTTTTTATACGTTTCGATAGCTTCATCGATAGCCTTGCGTACTTCTGCATTAAGACCGTCACCAAAGAATTCTTTTGGTACACCAATTTTTAAATTCTTAACATCGTTTACAAGCGTTTTTGTATAATCTACACGTTCGTCTGGAATGGATGTGGAATCTTTAGGGTCATGGCCAGCAATGGCATTTAATACCAATGCAGCATCAGTTACATCGCGTGTAACAGGTCCAATTTGATCCAAGGAGGATGCAAAGGCAATCAAACCATAACGAGATACATTACCATAGGTTGGTTTCATACCTACCACACCACAGAAGGATGCTGGTTGGCGGATAGAACCACCTGTATCGGAGCCCAGTGCCCAGATAGCAGAACCACTGGATACTGCAGCCGCACTACCACCGGAAGAACCGCCTGGTACGCAGTCCAAATTCCATGGGTTAGCTGTTTTAGCTAATGCGGAATTTTCTGTGGAACCACCCATAGCGAATTCATCCATGTTGAGTTTACCTAAGCTAACCAAGTGATTGGCTTGTAATCGTTCAATAACGGATGCATTATATGGAGGAATGAAATGTTCCAACATTTTAGATGCACATGTCGCAGGTTGATCTTTGATACAAATATTATCCTTAATAGCGCCAGGAATGCCTGCTAATGGGGAAATAGCTTCACCCTTTGCAATAGCTTCATCAACAGCTTTTGCAGATGCTAATGCTAGTTCGTGGGAATCAGATAAATACGCATGTACCTCTGGTTCCACTTTTGCTTTGTGACTAATCACTGCATTTGTTAATTCCACAGCACTGATTTCTTTGTTCACTAATTTAGTGTGTAATTCATGAATTGTTGCCACAGTGAAACCTCCTATTCTTGTACAACGCGTGGTACTTTAAAGTACCCATCTTCTTCTTCAGGTGCATTAGACAATGCTAAGTCGTGATCTAAAGAAGGTTTAGTTTCATCTTCTCTAAACACATTATGCAAAGGAACAGCATGAGCCATTACTTCTACATCATCTAATTCTAATTCATTTAATTCTGCTACATACGTTAAGATATCGGATAATTCCTTCTCAACGCTAGCCATTTTATCTTCTTTTACTTCTAATCGGGACAGTAAAGCGATTTTCTTAATTTCCTCTTGGCTGATTTTCATCGGTCCACATCCTTTCATATCTTATTATTATAAAGCAAATAGGTTTTATTTTCAAAATAAAGGATTATAATTCACCTAAATCACGTAATAATTCAGTAAATTCTTCTTCATTAATGACGCGAATACCGAGTTCATTTGCTTTCGTCAATTTACTGCCACTATCCTCACCAGCAATAACGAGTGTTGTTTTTTTAGATACGGATCCGGTCACCTTAGCGCCGTGTTTCTAATAGTTTACCAGCTTCACTGCGCCCCATAACCTCCAATTTACCAGTAAGAACAACGGTTTCCCCTTCCATTTCATTGCCAGCGGCTTCTTGCACATCTACGTCCATTTTTAGGCCTGCTTCGATTAAGCCATTGATGATTTCAATATGTTGAGGGTCTTCACGATATTCGATAATGCTATCTGCCATGGTAGGACCGATTTCTTCTACCGCTACTAATTCGTCTTTACTAATCGTTAAAAATCTATCCATAGACTTCACAACATTAGCAATTGTACCAGCTGCTTTAGAACCGATGAGTCGAATACCAAGTCCAAATAGTACGCGGTCCAATCCACGAGATTTAGAATCTGCAATGGCTTTCACAAGATTATCTGCCGATTTTTTGCCCATACGGTCCATAGCCATGATAGATTCAGTAGTCAAATGATATAAATCAACTACATTGGTAATCAATTTCTCATTGATTAAATTTTCCACAATACTTGGGCCAAGGCCATCGATATTCATCGCATCGCGAGATGCAAAGTGAATGATTTGTTCCTTTTCAATAGCAGGACAATGTTTATTGGTACAACGAATGGCCGCTTCACCTTCTCGGCGTACTGCAGGACTGTCACATACAGGACAATGATTAGGAATTGTGAAAGGAATCTCTGTGCCGGTACGTTTTTCAGGCAATACACGAATGACCTCTGGAATGATTTCAGCCGCCTTGTGAATGAGAACATGGTCACCGATACGAATATCTTTTTCAGTGATGAAATCCTGATTATGTAAGGTAACGCGGCTTACATTAGTGCCGGATACAAATACAGGTTCTAATTCTCCAGTTGGCGTCAACACACCGGTGCGGCCTACATTGATGGTAATATCTTTGACGATTGTTTCTACCTCTTCGGGAGGATATTTATATGCCGTAGCCCACTTAGGATCCTTTGCGGTTGAGCCTAAAATTTCTTGATCATTAAAATCATTGACCTTTATAACCATACCATCCGTATCGTATGGCAGTTCATGGCGTTTTTCGCCCCAATAATTAATGGCCTCAATTACTTCGTCTACCGTCTTGCACACGCGATAATGAGGATTTACAGAGAAATGGAAATTTTCCAATGTATGTAACAATTCCTCTTGCGTGTAAATATTGGCACCGCTTTCAGAACCGATGGCATAGGCAAAGAACGCAAGATTGCGACTTGCTGTGATGGCTGGATCCTGTTGACGCAAGGAACCTGCCGCCGCATTACGTGGATTAACAAAGGTTGGCAAGCCTTCTTCATCGCGTTCTTCATTAATGCGCTTAAACTCACTGTGAGGCATGTACGCTTCACCGCGAATTTCGATAAATTCAGGTGCATTTTCTAGGTATAAAGGAATAGATTTGATGGTACGCACATTGGCTGTTACATCTTCCCCTACCTTACCATCACCACGTGTAACGGCACGTACGAAGATACCATTTTCATAGTGTAAATTAACAGCTAAGCCGTCAATTTTCAACTCCACTACATAAGCCTTTGTTTGATGTCCCAACTCCTTCGTTACCCGTTGGTCAAAGGCACGCACTTCATCTGCACTAAACACATTGGATAAGCTAAGCATAGGTCTACCATGGACCACCTTTTCAAAGGGGCCATCCGCTTTGATGCCAACCCGCTGTGTCGGAGACGATGGCACAATATACTCAGGATGCGCCGTTTCTAAATCGACGAGCTCACGATATTTTTGATCATATTCAAAATCGCTCATCGTCGGATTATCCTTTACATAATATAGATACTGCGCATGAGTCAATTCTTTTTGTAATTGTTCTATTCTATCTTTAGGATTCATAATTATCCTCTATGTCATACAATGATTGTTCTAACCTTTTTTGACAGGTGCAAACTTAGCCATAACTACGCGAACACCTTGTGTAGGGAATTCAATGGTCAACTTCATGCCAGCCCCTTCACCGGAAACATTAACGACCTTACCATTTCCCCATTTGCTGTGAATAGCAGTATCTCCAACCTTCCAATCAGCAATAACTTCATTGCGAATAATCGGTTCGTGACAGGGCGACTAGCGACCGACATATGTCTTGGCACTGTTTGTTTAATATCATCAGGAATTCTTCGTTTTGCACGTAAACTATCGACGAGTTCCGCCGGGATTTCATCGATGAAACGAGACGGTAAATAGCTGCTAGTACGACCGAATACGGTACGGGTTGTAGCATTAGAAATATATAATTCCTTCTCAGCACGCGTAATCCCAACGTATGCGAGACGTCGTTCTTCTTCGATTTCCTCTGGATTCATCAAGGTACGACTATGTGGGAATAAGCCCTCTTCTAAGCCACCAAGGAATACAATAGGAAATTCAAGACCTTTAGCAGCATGCAATGTCATTAAGGTAACCTTAGATTCTTCTTGTTCAAAAGAATCAACATCGTTTACTAAGGCCACTTGTTCTAAGAAATCCTCAACAGTACCCGTTGGATTTGTATCTTGGAAATCCTTCGCTACAGATAATAATTCACCGATATTTTCTGCCCGTGCTTGATCCTGTGGATCTGTGCTTTCCTCTAGTTGAGCCAAATAACCAGTTCGATCAAGGATGGCCTCTAAAATATCAAGGACGGATTTATCATCCATTTCCGCAACAAGTGTAAAAATTAAAATACCGAATTCCTCAAGTTTTTCCTTTGTTTTCCCCTTAATGGTGTCAACCAAATGCAATTGCGTTAAGGTCATAAATAAGGAAGTACCATTTTCACGTGCATAATCTTGCAATTTAGATACCGTAGTGGCACCGATACTACGCTTTGGTACATTGATAATACGCAACAAACTTAAATCATCGAATGGATTATATAATACGCGCAAATAGGCGAGCACGTCTTTAATTTCTTTTCTATCATAGAACTTAGTACCACCTACCATAGTGTACGGTAAGGCACGTTTAATCAACGCTTCTTCTAGCACACGGGATTGTGCATTGGTACGATATAAGATGGCCATATCACCATATGGTACACCGTGAATATCGTGTTTTTTTACGATTGTATCGCCTATGAAAGCAGCCTCTTCATGTTCCGATTGAGCCGTAAAGTGTTGAATTTTAGCCCCTTCTACCTTATCGGTCCAAAGATTCTTTTCTGGACGACCTTCATTATTATCGATAACAGCATTGGCAGCATCCAAAATAATCTTAGTAGAACGGTAATTTTGCTCCAATTTAATAGATGTACAATTTGGATAATCCTTTTCGAAATCGAGGATATTTTGAATATCTGCACCACGCCATGCGTAAATACTTTGGTCTGCATCACCTACGACGGCGATATTCTTCCAATGCGAGGATAATAAATAAGCCAATAAATATTGAGCGTGGTTCGTATCTTGATATTCGTCGATCATAACATACTTAAACCGTTTGCTGTATTTTTCTAACACAGCAGCGTTAGATTGTAATAATTTAACAGCTACTAGCAATAAATCATCGAAATCTAATGCATTGTTTTTACGCAACTCTCGTTCGTAGTATTCATATACATCAGCTACCTTTTGTTGGTAAAAGTCACGCGCTTGTTTTCTATAATCTGAAGCGAACATCAATTTGTTTTTTGCATCGGAAATAGCACTAATCATGGCACCTACAGGATAATATTTATCGTCCAGATTAAGGGCCTTCAACGCTGCCTTTATAACGACTTGAGAGTCAGATGTATCATAAATTGTAAAATTGCTGTTATAACCTAAAAAATTATCTAATTCAAAGCGTAAAAATTTAGCACAAAAGCTGTGGAATGTACTTAGCCAAATTCGATTAGCTACATCGCCTACAAGGCCTTCTACACGGCTTTTCATTTCCTTAGCCGCCTTATTGGTAAATGTGATGGCTAAGATTTCATAAGGATTTACACCTTGAGCTAGTAAATATGCTATACGTACAGTTAATACCTTTGTTTTCCCTGATCCTGCACCTGCTAAAATCAATAGTGGTCCTTCGGTATGTTGTACGGCTTGTTGTTGCTCCCGATTCAAGCCATCTAACAATGATTGCATGGTATCTCCTTATCTATAACATAAAATGAGTAATTATAAATGACCATCACATATAATAAACGTTGCAAGAGCAACGTTTTTATTACCATGATATGTCGATAACCTTTATTATTTCATAGCTCCTAAAATTGGAGGTACAATTTGTTTCTTACGGGACATTGTATTTGGTAAGAATACAGCATTATCTTTTACGTCTTTACCAAATGCATTCACTACAACGGATTCTACATCACCGCTATAGATCAATGTTGTACTTTCATCAAGAATATTGGTAACCATAATATAGGATGCAGCATAGCCATTAGCTGTACGAAGAGCTTCTAAAGCAGCTACTAATTCAGCCTGTTTAGCCAACACATCAGTTGTGTCCATAACAGAAATTTGACCGATAGAAATTGTTTGACCTGCTTCAGAGAATTCCTTCATATCAGTACGCACGATTTCATCATTTGTTAAATCAGAAATATCTGCGCCAGCTTTCAACATTTCTAAACCATAGGATTCGATATCTACACCAGCGATGGCAGCTAGTTTATGAGCCATTTCTTTATCTGTTTCTGTACATGTTGGAGAGCGGAACAATACAGTATCAGAAATAATAGCAGACAACATTAAACCAGCAATATTCTTAGGAATTTCTTGATTATTTTCAATGTAAAGTTTAGTCAAAATTGTATTTGTACAACCTACTGGTTCCATGCGAATGAATACAGGGCCATCAGTTTCGAAATCACCAATACGGTGATGATCGATAACGCCACACATATTCATGGATTTATAACCGTCGATGATTTGTTTGGATTCATTGTGGTCAGTTAAGTATAAATCGCCACCATTAGGAGCGAACTCTTCCCAGTTTGTAACGATTTGTGGATGTGCGAAACCAAAATGTTCCAACGCGTATTTGGTTTCCTTATTTGCATCACCAGCACATACAGGCGTTGCAGGTGTGCCCATTTGTGTCAACAAATTAGCATAAGAAATTGCAGAACAGATAGAATCAGTATCAGGGCTTTATGACCAGCCACAAATGTTTTTACATCACTCATGTTTTTACCTCTTTTATATAAATATTTCACAATATCGCCCATGCGATAATTAAATCGTTTTAACTAGGATATTATACCATAAAACAGTCAAAAAAACACGCCTATAAGCCATATTATAAGCGTGTTTTATTTGTGTTATGAAATTTGGATTTAGTGATTCTTTTTACGTTTCGTAAAGAATCCAGGGCCAATCTTTTCAATGATGATGAAAAGCATTGGAATGATAAAGATACCAAAGAATGTAGCGGTTGTCATACCTGCTACTACCGTGATACCCATTGATGTACGAGCACCAGAACCAGCACCAGCAGAAATTGCCAATGGCAATACACCAAAGATGAATGCAAAGGATGTCATCAAGATTGGACGCAAACGAATCTTAGCCGCTTCAATAGCCGCATCGACGATATCCATACCGCGTTCATCAACACGAATCTTCGCATATTCGATAATCAGAATGGCGTTCTTTGCAGCCAAACCTACCAATGTTAACAAACCAATTTGCATGTAAATATCATTGGCTAATTGGAATCGACCGGTAAAGTTCAATAAGAACGGTACTAATGCAGCACCAATCATACCAGATGGTACGGAGAATAGTACAGCAAATGGAACCTTCCAAGATTCATACAAGGCAGCAAGAATTAAGAATACAAATGTCAAACCAAGACCTAGAATTAGGAGTGTTTGAGAGCCGGCTTTTAATTCTTCACGCGTTTGTCCGCCCCAATCATATGTATAACCGGCTGGCAATGTTTTAGCGGCTGCATCTTTTAATGCTGCAATAGCATCACCTGAGGAATAACCACGTGCTTGAGACCCACCGATTTGTACAGCCATCGCATTATCAAAACGCGTAATAGATGATGGTGTACCCGTTTTTTCCTTCGTAATATAGTTAGCAATGGAAACCATTTGGCCCTTGCTATTACGAACAGCTAGCATATTCAAGTTATCTGCATTTTGACGGAATGCATCATCTGCTTGAACAATAACCTTGTAGTTTTTACCATACGATGTATAATCGTTGACTTGGATACTACCATAGAAGCCTTGTAAAGCTGTAAAGATATCAGGTAAAGCAACGCCATCTTGAGCGGCTTTTTCACGATTAATTTGGAACTGCAAGGAAGGTGTAGCTGTATCGAATGTGGTGTAAATCGTTTGGATAGCTGGATTAGTACGAGCTTCTGCAATGAAAGCTTGTGCACGTTCGGCCATAACCTCAGGACTATCCCCTGCCTTATTGATAATGTACATTTGGAAACCACCAGTGTTACCAAGGCCTGGAATGGATGGTGGGTTCAATGCTACCACACTTGCTTCTGGAATATTTAGCAGCAAATCCAAATACAGCACCAATCATAGCATTTACGGACTGATCAGAAGACTTACGTTGGTCCCAATCTTTTAAGACCGCAAAGGAAGCACCAGCACTAGATTTTTGACCACCACCTAAAAGGTCTAATCCAGAAACAGTAAATACTTGTTCTACATTATCTTTAATGCCCGGTGTTTGTTCTAAGAAATCTTTGATTTTATCAAGGGTTTCTACAGTACGTGCAGAAGTTGCACCTGGTGGTTCGTTTACAGCAATTAGGAAGTATCCACTATCTTCTGCAGGTACGAAACTTGTAGGTAAGAAATGGAATACGATGCCTGTACCAGCGGCAAAAACGAGTAATGTAATAACGGTTAAACTCAAACGATGGCTCAAACGAGCTAATACCTTACCATACCAATCGCTAAAACGTTCAAGACCGCGATTGAATTTATTAAGTTGACGGTGAACGAAATCTTCACGTTCTTTTTGCACATGTGGTTTTAACATGGTCGCACAAAGTGCAGGTGTTAACACTAATGCCACAATAGCTGAAATAGCTACAGATACGGCAATGGTCAAGGCAAATTGCTTATACAATATACCTGTCATACCGCCCATAAATGCAACAGGTACGAACACGGCAGCCAATACGAAGGCGATACCAACAACTGGGCCTTGTACATTTTTCATGGCTGCAATGGCAGCTTCTTTTGGAGCTAAACCATTATATTTTAATTCATATTCAACGGCTTCTACTACTACGATAGCATCATCGACGACAAGGCCGATGGCCAATACCATAGCAAACAGTGTTAATGTATTGATGGAGAAATCTAACAATACAAATGCACCAAATGTGCCAAGTAGAGATACAGGCACTGCAATCATAGGTATCAATGTAGAGCGCCAAGATTGCAAGAACACATATACTACGATGAGTACGAGCAATAATGCTTCAAAGAATGTGTGTTCCACTTCATTAATAGAAGCACGTACGAATTTTGTATTATCTACGACTTCATGATATTCCAAATCTTGTGGGAATGATTTGGATTGTTCTGCTAAGATTTTTTGAACATTAGCAATCGTTTCTAATGCATTCGCATCATTTTGTAAGGAAACGGCAAAACCTGCAGTTGGACGATGTTCAACAAATAGAACTTCACCAGATTTAGCATTTTTATCACGATAAGAAGCTTTAGGAGTAAAATCATAACCCTTAGCCCCTACATCAATACGAGCAATATCCTTTAAATGTAATATAGTGCCATTGGAATTTTTGATGACAATATTACCAAATTGTTGTTCTGTTACTAGACGACCATCAATTTTAATTGGATATTGGAATGCTTGTTCCCCATTGGTAGGGTTCTTACCAACAGTACCAGCCGCGGCTTGAACGTTTTGGCTCTTAATAGCAGCTGTTACTTCTGAGAGAGTAACACCCAATTTTTGCATCTTACTAGGATCTAGCCAAATGCGCATTGCGTAGTCAGAACCGAATTCCTGAACGGAACCTACACCCTTTACGCCCTTAATGGCATCCATCAAATAGTTTGTACCATAGTTTTTAAGGAATGTGCTATCAAAGGTACCATTTGGAGAATTCAAGGAGAAAATATATGCCATATCTCCAGAGGATTTCGTTGTGGTTACACCAACTTGTTGAACCTCAGATGGCAATTGAGCTAGCGCTGCTTGTACACGGTTTTGTGTATTAACCGTATCCATATCAGCATCGCTACCTTGATTGAATTGAAGTGACAAAGAATATGTACCATTACTGGAACTTGTAGACGTCATAAAGTCTAGATCTTGTACCCCAACGATTTGTGTTTCAATAACACTGGCCACCGTATCATTTACAACTTGTGCAGTAGCACCAGTATAGGCGGTACTAACTTGTACCGATGGCGGAGAGATTTGTGGATATCGAGCTATCGGAAGGTTAACCATTGAAATAAGGCCAGCCAATGTAATCATGATGGCAATAACAATGGCAAAGATAGGTCGATTAATAAAGAATTTCGACACGTCTTACCTCCTATTGTTTAGCTGTTTCAATTTGTGTTTTAGATAATTCAGTGGCTTGTACCTTTGCACCATTTTTAACCTTGGTTAAACCATCTACAACGATTTCGTCACCATTTACAAGACCAGATTTAACGATTGTGAAAGCCCCTGTAGTGCCACCAAGTTCAACAGCCTTTTGAGATACTGTTCCATCTTGACCGATAACATACACAAAGTTTTTATCCATAATTTGTAAAATAGCTTTCGTAGGTACCAAAATGGCATCCGTTAATTTTTCACCAGGAGAAATAACGGTAGCAAACATATTAGGTAACAATAAATGGTCAGGGTTAGGGAACGAAGCTTTCAAAATGAGCTTGCCTGTGGAAGGATCTAATGTTCTTGCCGCTTGAACAACAGAACCTACTTGATTATATTCCTTGCCATCAGCCAAGCGTAATTTCAAATTAAGACCGCTGTTTTCATCACCAGAACGAGTAGCCATAAATTCAAGATATTCTTGTTCAGTCATGCTGAATTCAACGAAAATAGGATCTACAGAATCGATGGTTACTAATGTTGTGGATCCTGCATTAACAAATGTACCTATATCGACAGCATCCATGCTCAATGTACCTGAATATGGTGCATAAATGATAGTGTCACCTAAGTTATCTTGAGCAATCTTTAATGCTGCTTGTTGTGCTTCTACAGCTGCTTTAGCTTGCTCTGCAGCAGAACGTTGAGTATCTACGCGTTGGCGTGCAATCGCATCTTGACTTGCCAATGTTTCATAACGACCTAAATCAGTTTCTGCATTTTGATAATCTGCATTTGCTCTTGCCACATTAGCTTCCGCTGTTGCTACATTGGATTCATACTGGCGAGAATCGATGCGATACAAAGGTTGACCAGCTACTACTTGGTCCCCACCTTTAACAAATTTCCACCACATAACCAGTAACACGAGCATGTACAGCCACAGAATTTTCTGCCTTAACCGTACCCGTATATGTTTGATCAACTTGTGCATTTTGCGATACGATTTTATACGAATTTACCGCCACATCAGCTGATTGCTGTTGTTGACTACCACAGCCTGCCACCAGTAATGCGGATACTGCCAATACTGCTAACATGCGTGAATATCGAGACTTCATTACATGTACTCCTTTTCATAACACTAAATTTATAAGATCCAAATTCATAAATTTCTCAATATATTGTACTTTATTCCCATTGGATAGTCAAGATTTCTATATCCTATAAACCATTAATAAAGCTAGATATTATCTATATTTTTATATGTTTAATTGTGTACAATTTCACTCTATATATCGTTGACTTTCATTAAAATTTGTGTACAAAACAAAAAATACCGAAGATTTTGTATCATCATAAGATACTAAATCTTCGGTATGAATCATCTCATGGTGGAGATGAGGAGAGTCGAACTCCTGTCCAAAAGCGTTGCCATATAGACTTCTCCGAGCACAGTCTATGATTTAAGTCTCAAGTACCTATCGTTCACAGACAAACTACAGCACTCCAGTTCATGTTGTCTCGCCTAATTCATATGAACGACTAAATTAAGCCAGCCTACGGTTTGACGTCCATTCACACTTGGTAGGCACAAGTATGAGGGACGTAGCTTATGCAGCTAATGCAAAATTTCTTCTGCGTTTAAATGTTTTCCCACCGTTTAACGGCCCAATGGAACGCCGACTCGCTATCTATACCACACTCGCCCCTGTCGAAACCTTTACATCCCCATGGGTTTGTTAGTTTATATATCATACCTCTAATGTATATTCATGTCAACAAGTAATTCATGTAGCGTTTGTGCTACATAATCAAGTTGTTCCTTACTATGAGCAGCTGTAACCGTCATGCGTAAGCGACTTTCACCAACAGGAACCGTAGGAGGTCGAATGGCTGTAATAATAATGCCTCGTTCCTCCAACTCACGGGCCAATGTTAAGGCTCGATCATTCTCGCCTACCACAATCGGGAAGATTGGTGTTTCGTCATCACAATCAATGCCCATAGCCTGTAATTTATGAGCCATATACACAGTGTTGTCACGTAATGTATCGACCACAGATGGTTCATCATGTACAATTCGTAAGGCCTCTAAAGCTGCACCGATATCCGCTGGGGACAAAGCTGTAGAAAATATAAAGCTACGACTATAGTTAATCAGGTATTCTATTAATTCACTACGACCTGCCACATAGCCACCAACAGAACCTAAGGCCTTGCTCAAGGTACCAAGCTGCACATCTACATCGGTAAGACCAAAATGATGAGCCGTACCGCGTCCATTGCCGATGACACCAGTTGCATGCGCATCATCTACCATAAGAAGGGCATTATATTCCTTACTTAACTCATACAGTCTATCCAATGGTGCAATATCACCATCCATACTAAATACACCATCAGTAATGATCATTTTATACGCCGATTTGTAATTCTTAAGAATATATTCTGCATGTTCTACATCTTTATGTTTATACCGCTCAATATGAGCTCCACTAAGGCGACACCCATCAATGATACTAGCATGGTTCAGTTCATCGCTAATGATAACACTATGTTTATTCATCAAGGCAGTAATCGTACCAACATTAGCCATATAACCTGTGTTAAATACAAGAGATTGGTCCGTTTCTTTAAAATTGGCTATGGCCATTTCCAATTCCTTAAACAACGGAAATGAACCCGATGTGAGTCTAGCACCACCAGATCCAGTTCCATATTGTTGAATTGCTTGAATTGCTGCTTGTTGTACTCGAGAATCGTGAGTGAGACCTAGATAATTATTAGATGCCATCATAATATACTCACGGTCATCGCATTGTACACGAACCGCATCTACAGGATTATAGGTCTTAATCACTCTCTTATTTTGTTCTTGTTCTTTAGCCTCTAGTTGTTTCTGAAAGTTTTTATAATAATCCACGTTACCACCGCACTAATACTGTTGTATTCTCTAAATAATCAACGATTTCATGAATAGGACTATTTGTATCTACAAAAAATACGCGGCCTCCGATAGGATTTCCCATGTCCTTCATATTAGGAATGCGATGATATACGCCATTACACGCTACATATCCCACTGTATAATCTGGATCGTCGGACCAACAAAGTTCACCCACAATACCAGAGCAGGACTGTACCTTCGTAGCCAGTACGAGAGCTTCTCGCATATGTACATTCATAGGTCTTGTTTCGCTGCCACACGCATCCATATGGCTTACACGAACACCGCGCATCGAATCTTTATCCAACCGCACACCTGTTTTAGCATCCATCAAAATAGCGCCACGCATATTGCCTGGTAGTTGTACTAGTTCTGTGAAAGCATGTTCTACGGCTTTATGACTTACAACAGACTGTAATAAATTTTTTGCTAATTCATGAGATTCTTTAACAGACTCAGTCTTATGTTCATCTATATCAATACAATCAACATACGTAATATCTTCATCTCGAACTGCGTCTATACGAATATTTATAAAATCTGATTTTCCTTTACTATGATGCAATGCACGATGAATTAACGAGGATGCTACCGATTCTAGATCACTTTCATCGACGATGCGCTCAGCTCCAGATATATGGCGGCCACCTTCTTCATGAGGTCCTCCTTCTGCACCGCGCATACGAATACTGTACAAGCCCATTACCGCACGACCTTTCGTGGTGCACTATGGGTAGCCATTGATACAACCTTTTTAAATACGGCCGTCATGATAGGTGCCATAATAGCGGTAAAAATCATACCAGGTACAGCGAGCATAACCATAGCAAGAGCACCTTTACCTACATAGACAGATAGTGTTAATCGAGCCACAGTAGACGCAATAGGACCACTTAGGATAACACCAAGCATATGATTTTTGCAAATCCATAATAAGAAACCAACAACCAATCTAAACTGCATAGCAATAGCAACACTTAGAAAATTTTGTGTTCCCAATGCTAAACCGATAAGGCTAGATAAACAACCGCTAATGATGTACTTTTTAAACCCAAAGGCTGCACAAATAGCAACAGCAAGTGGTGCCGATAGCTGGAACTCAATGCCTGGTACGAGATTTGGAATCTTAATGGCTCCTAAGATTGTAATCATAGCTGTTAAAATACCGATTTCTGTGATTTGACGAATTTGACTCATAGTATTCACCTCTTCATGTACTTACATTGTCAACTAAATAAATTACACTTTGTTTACATTATAAGAAAATATGTGATTTTTATCAACTTATATTTTGTACTAAGTTAACAATACACATAAAAAAAAGGGACTGTAACACAGTCCCTTAACATATTTAGAAATTAATTGTATTAAATACTTGTAATACAGAGCCATAATAGGAATTAAAATCTGCTGTAAAGTATCCGCCATTATACAAGGCATTGATATACGAATACAAAGATGTAGCATTTGTCATGCCATCTTCTCTATAGTATGTCAAATAATTGCCAAAATAGTTTGCAAAATCAATAAAATCTGTAAAATGTCTCCAACTGCCATCTGATGCTGTAACACCACCTAGATTATGATGTGTTGCTTGTAATTGAGATGTAAACCCACCTGTTTCAATGTACCATTGAGTATATATAAATTTAGGATCTACATGCACTCCGTTTTCAGCTGCTTTTTGAGCTGATATTTTTGCCAAACTATAAAAGTATTGATTAACTTCCACTAAACATCCTCCTATTATATATCAGTATTTTTGTTGTTCTTTCAAACGCTTAGCAATGTCTCGTTTTGCATCTCGTTCTGCCATATCTTGGCGTTTATCGTACAATTTTTTGCCTGTTACAAGACCAACCGTTACTTTCACATAGCCACGGCTAAAATGAAAGTTTAACGGAATCAAGGAGAATCCTTTTTCTTTCACTTGTTGGAATAATTTTTTTATTTCCGATTTATGCATCAATAGTTTGCGTGTTCGCTCAGGCTCATGATTAAAGCGATTGCCCTGTTCATAAGGACTAATATGAACACCATATAGAAGCATTTCGCCCTTATCAATACGGATAAAGCTATCCTTAAGATTTAATTTACCTTGGCGAATTGATTTAATCTCTGTTCCCGTCAATGCAATGCCCGCTTCATAGGTTTCATGAATATTAAAATCATGACGTGCCTTACGGTTATCTGCAATTAATGATGGAGCATTCTTCTTTGCCATAGTCACCTCACAATAGGTATTAATATTTATTATCGTTTACGTTTTTTTATTTTTTTCTTAGACCCTTTATGGTCTTTGCGTCCCTTTTTATTTTTTGTAGCACTAGATGAGCCAGAATATCGTTCACTCCGTTTAGAGGACTTACTATGTCCCTTACCTTTTCGTTTTGATTGTTTAGAGATGCCAGAGCGGCCAAATGGTTTCTTTTCTCTAGTGCCTACATAACCTTCAGAATTCTTCATTATTTCTTGAATTCTCATGAGGTTATCCACTTCGCCAAGAACGAAATCGATTTGACGTTTTTCTACATCAGCTTTCACCAATGTCACTGTTACTGTATCACCTAAATGATAGATTTGACCTGTGCGCTTGCCAACTAATAGGAAATGTTCTTCATCGTAAAAATAGTAATCATCGGTCATCATATTCATATGAACAAGGCCATCGATACCATTATCTAACTCAACAAACATACCAAAGGATGTGATGCTGGAAATTTTGCCTTCAAATACTTCGCCAATAAATGGAACCATATATTGGGTTTTCTTTAAGTCAACTGTATCACGCTCAGCAGCTACAGCCACTTGTTCGCGTTCTGAAGAATGGACAGCAGCACGTTCTAAGAATTCTGTTTTTGTATCGCGGTTTGCGTATCCATCAGGCCATCCCATATCGGCTTTAATAAGCGATGTACCATGAGATCTGGATATCGTCTAATAGGCGATGTAAAGTGTGTGTAGCATTTTGACGCCAACCCAAAATGGCCTGCATTATCGATGCTATATTTAGCTTGTTGCATGGAACGCAATGTCATGATTTGAGCCACTTGTTCAATATCCGTGCCCTTAACAGCATCTAAAATATGTTGGAACACGCGTGGTTCTAATTCATCAAGATGTAATCGAATATCTTGACCTAAATAATTGAGTACCTTTTGATACATACTCATCTTTTCTTCGCTCGGTGTTTCATGAATACGATATACGCTAGTGCGATTTGTATTCTTTAGATGAGTAGCTACCGTTTCATTAGCGATAAGCATACATTCTTCAATAAGTCGTTCCGCTAATGTCCGGTCGCGACGTACAATGCGCAATGGTGTGCCTTCTGAATCTAAAAGCACCTTATATTCAGGGAAATCAAAATCCAGTGCACCACGACGACGGCGCATATCATTTAAAGTTTTTGCGATGTCGGATAAATTGTGAATCATCGGCATAAGAGGTGCCAAGTCATCAGGAATGATATCTTCGGTTAATGCTTTATAAATCTCTTTATAACTGCAACGGCGATTGACATGGATAATAGATGGTTGAATCCGATAGTTCACTACCTTACCATGTGTATCAATTTCCATCATACAGGTCATGGCATACCGATCTTCACCAGCATTTAAGCTACAGATACCATTGGATAGTATCTCTGGTAACATGGGGATAACTCGGTCTACCAAATAGACAGATGTACCGCGTTTATAGGCCTCTCTATCAATAGCCTTTTGCGACACTACATAGTGGCTTACGTCAGCAATATGTACACCTAGTTCATAATTACCATTATCGAGTTTACGACCACTAACTGCATCATCTAGGTCCTTTGCATCTTCCCCGTCAATGGTAACCATTGGTACGTTGCGTAAGTCCCAACGCATCGGATTATCTACAATGGCCATGTTGATATGTTGACTAGCTTTCACAACATCCTCTGGAAAGGAAAATGGCAAGTCATAATTAGCCATAATACAGTTAATATCAAGGCCTACATCACCCTTGTAGCCCAATACTTCTGTAATGACGCCTTCTGGTTTCTTATCGTCTTCTGGCCATTTGATGATTTACGAGAACCTTAGCACCACTACGAGCATCTAGGGTATTATGTAAATCGACATAAATATCGGTTCCCAACCGTTCATCATCAGGGATAACAAATCCAAAGGATTGCTGTCTGTCATAGGTGCCTACAACAGTTTCATTAGCACGTTCTAACACTTCAGTTATAACGCCTTCTCGTTTATGGCGTGAATCTCGGGATGTGATAATACGTACACGAACCTTATCATTGTGCATAGCAGTACCCTTATTTTGTTCTGCTATATACACATCTTCTTCATCAGGCACGGTGATGACAAATCCAAATGACTTTCTATAGCCTTTGTAGATACCCTCAATAAACTCAGTATCATTATTATAAGCATACACATCGCGTCGAATAAAACTTAAGTGCCCTTCCTTTAAAAGTTCCTTTGCGGCATCCATAAAGGCATCCAATTCACGTCCGCCTTTAATATGACAATCCATAGCAGCATCATCTATATGATATGTATGGGGATAAATAGATTTATAAAACGCTAACACTTTTTCTTTCATATAAACACCTCCTTTATATTTATTTTTGCTGAAAAAAAGAAAAGCCTGCTAGGCAGGCTTTCAAATTAGAATTGGTTAATCATTGCCCCTAGCACTAAGCTCAACACAGCAAAGATAACACCTAAAATGACTGTACAACGAGATAAGAACCCATCTAAACCACGTTCTTTACCACCGAATGTAGAATCTGCTGCACCAGAAACGGCACCGCCCATACCAGAACTCTTACTAGTTTGAGCAATTACAACAACAATCAATAAAATGGACACAATGATTTCTAAAACCATCAAAAAATTTGTCACAATAGTCATCCTTCCTGTGTAGGATCATCTAATACGCGATGTTCCAAAAACTTCTCTAATTTACGTTTAACCCTTTGTAAAGCATTATCAATCGACTTGATGCTTCGATTAGTACCTTTAGCCATCTCTTGATATGATTTACCATCTAAATAGCCTTCTAACACTTGCCACTCTAACTCACTTAAAATATGTCCTATGTTTTTTTCTATATCATCTAGCTCCTCTTGGCTAATGATTAAGTCCTCTGGGTTTGTATTTCGTGCTGATGAAAGCATTTCTAACAGGGTCCGCTCAGACTCTTCTGTGTACACAGGCTTATTTAAAGAAATATAAGAATTAAGTGGTGCGTGCTTTTGACGCGTCGCAGATTTTATGGCCGTAATAATTTGCCGTGTAATACATAGTTCCGCAAAGGCCCGAAACGAGGCTAACTTATCATGTCTAAAATCACGAGTGGCTTTATACAAACCAATCATACCTTCTTGAATGATATCATCTCGATCGGCACCTACGAGAAAATACGTACGCGCCTTAGCGCGCACAAAGTTTTTATATTTATTGACTATATAGTCGATTGCAAACTCATTATGCTCTTGTTGAGCTATGACCACAACTTGCTCATCAGTCATTTCTTTGAAATTGTAATCGGACTTTTGCATATGAAAATTGTTCATAGGTCCTCCATACAATCACATATTGTAGAAATACCAATATATGTTATTATACTTGAATTATATATGTTCTGCAATATTTATGAAATAGAATGTACTTCATACTACTACAGTAGGTCTATCTGTTCTGCTTACTTTGTACCTCTCCGTATAGCTTCTAATTTCAGCCACATCGGGATTTAAGTGGTCATATACTTCATTTCTCCTAAGTACCATCTGGTCGCGATGGTGTTTATGTGTATATTGCAAGCGTTCTTCTTGCTTAGCAAGGCGCATGTCATTTTGCAACTCTCTCGCAGGGATTCGCAATCCACCAGAACCTAATATTTGATTTTGTTCGGCTCCATCAGAGGTTACAACATAAACATTGGTATACTTACCTTGGCGCAAAAATACCTCTCTTTCAATAAAGGAATCTGCTGTTTCACCATCATCAGTATATACTTCAATAAATCCTTTAGTGATTTCCTCTATGCTCGCAATTGACTTGGTATATTTACCATCAAAAACAAGTATAACCTCATATCCTTTAAATTTGCCATAATTCAATAGTTGATTACGCAGTTCCATACGAGCATGTTCCAAGGATTCATTAGCCAACTGCTTTAATTGTTGCCATGCGAAGATGACATTATACCCATCGACGATTAATATATCCTTTAGCATACAGCACCTCTATTTCGCCTTTATAGTCCGTTGACGAACAGCTTCATACATAAGGATAGCCGCTGCTACAGATGCATTCAAAGAATTTAACTTGCCATACATCGGAATGGTGACTAGAAAATCACAAGCTTCTTTTACAACGCGACTAATGCCTTTCCCTTCATTGCCAATGACGAGGACCGTAGGTATGGTTAAATCCGCTTCATACAAGGTGCGATCACCTTCCATATGAGCGCCAAGGACCCAGAATCCTTGCTTTTGTAATTGTTTAATCGTTTGCGTAACATTCCCCACTTGAACGAGTGGAATCTGTTCTACTGCACCGGCAGATGTTTTAGCAACCGTTGCATTAATAGGTGCATTATGACGTTTGGGAATCAAAACTGCAGTGGCTCCCACACATTCAGCAGTACGGATAATAGCCCCCATATTATGAGGATCCTCTACACCATCCGTTAAAATAAGCAATGGATTCTCATGATTGGACTCTTGCAGCACTTCTCCAAGGTCTTTAAATTCTACAGCATTAACAAATGCAATGACACCTTGATGAGGTACATCTGTTTCATATCGATTCATCTGCTTAACAGGTGTGGGACGAACTTCTACACCCTTAGATTTCGCTAGACCCACGATATCAGATAAACCCGTTTTAATTTTGTCGTCACTCACTAAAATGCGTTGTATAGAACGGCCTGCTTTTAATGCTTCCTTTACGGCATTTCTGCCTACAATATAATTATCCATGTGAAAGTCCTCTTAATGTAATAGAATAGGCCTCTTTCATCAATTCATTAAGTCGATCCTGCTGACCTGTTTCATATAAGAAACCAAGGACTGCTTCAAAGGCGGTACTATTTCGATATTCTCGTACAGAACTACTCTTAGGTACATTGACATTACTATTTCGAGCTCGTCTAGCAATTGTGTGTTCATCCTCTGTAAGTATTGATTCTAATTGTTCCAATACTTTTGACTGAGATTTTGCACAAATAAATTCGGTTACCAATGTATGTAGAACCTGAACCTTTGAAATGCTCATTTCTACAACGCGTTGTCTAATGTACATAGAATATACAGCATCACCAATATAGGCCAACATAACAGCATCTGAAGCTAAAACTTCAGATGCTGGTTTAGATACAAAAGAATGATCCTCCGTATCTAAGAGTATTAATTTTTTAATAGCTTCTTGTTTCAGAAATTGAAATTGTTTAAATTTCACGCTTTTTCCACCGCGCTCCTGTAGGAGAATCTTCAATAGTAATACCAATTTCAGCTAATCGGTCGCGAATGCAATCGGCAAGAGCCCATTGTTTTTGTTCACGGCATGCTTGACGAACAGAGAGAATAACGTCCATCAATTGTTCGTATTCTGCTGCGTCAGCACCAGTATTACCTTCCCAAGCTTTTTCTAATACGCCAATAACCTCTGTCATAAATTTAAAGATACGTTTTACCTCAGCAATAGCATCTTGGCAAACAACGCCTTCTCTACCTGTTACAACTTGGTAGTAAATATTGATTTCCTTAGCAAGACCGAACATACTGGATGTAGCCAATGCAGTGTTAAAATCATCGCTCATAGCAGCTTCGAATTCTTCTTCATATTCTTTAGCTTTTTCTAATAAACGTTGAGCATCATCGCAAGGACCGGCTTCGCATTTTTCAAGATATAAAAGATTTTCGATAGCAGTACCTAATCGTTCCAAAGATTTATTAGCTTCTTCTAAGCGTTCATCGGAGAAATCCAATGGACTGCGATAATGTGTACTCAATAAAAAGTAACGTAAAGCATCTGGGCTATATTGTTCTAAAATATCTTTCACCAAGAAGAAATTATTCAAGGATTTAGACATTTTTTCGGAATTAATCGTAATGAATCCATTATGTAACCAGTATTTTACAGATGGATGATGACCGGAACAGCCTTCAGATTGTGCAATTTCATTTTCATGATGAGGGAAAATCAAATCACTACCGCCACCATGGAAATCGAATTCCTCACCTAAGTATTTTTGGCTCATAGCAGAACATTCGATATGCCAACCTGGTCGACCGTTGCCCCAAGGACTTTCCCAGAATGGTTCACCAGGTTTTGCAGCCTTCCAAAGTGCAAAGTCCATAGGATTCTTTTTACGACCATCTACTTCAATACGAGCGCCTGCTTCCATATCATCTAATGTACGACCAGATAATTCGCCATAATGATCAAATTTTTCTACACTAAAATACACATCGCCATCGAGTTCATACGCATAGCCCTTATCAATAAGAGTCTCAATCATCTTAAGGATATCAGGAATATGTGTAGATACGCGTGGGTATACATCGGCACGTTCCACACCGAGCGCATCCATTACTTCAAAATAGCTATCGATATAACGATTAGCAATTACATCCCATGCCACGCCTTCTCCATTAGATGTATTTATGATTTTATCATCTACATCAGTGAAGTTTTGTACATATGTCACTTTATATCCTACATGTTTCATGTAGCGACGAATCACGTCCCATGTTACAAAAGGACGGGCATTACCAATATGAGGATGATTGTATGGTGTTACACCACATACATACATTTTTGCTTCCCCTGTTGTTACAGGCGTAAATACCTCTTTTTGGCGCGTCATTGTATTATAAACTGTAATTTCTCTCATCAATACTGATGCCTCCATGTTCGAAAAAAATTAAAAAAGAACCCTCATCTCATACAGAGACGATGGTCCGCGGTTCCACTCTGTTAGGGTGCCATTTATGGTACCCACTCATCGCATAACGGCGCGTCACCGGACAAACCTACCTATAATCGGGATGTCAGCTCATGAATGCATTTCGTCTACCTATCCTTAAACCCTCCCACCATCGGTTCTCGCTAAAAAGTTAGTTGTAGAGTACTTCTTTCAATCTTAGCTATTAATCAATACCTATATTAAGATATAGAAATATTTTACCAATAATGCTATATAATGTCAATAATTACAAGAAAAGCCTCCACCTTCAGCACCATTAAATATGTCCCCATATCAAGGGAATTAAACATATTATAGGTTATGAAAATGGAGGTTTTTATACGATTTTATTGAAATAAATTCTCAATATTCATATGTACAATTTTATGGATTATGCCTGTTCTAATTTCTCTTTATCATCATGTTTGCGGCAAATACCAGCAAAAATGGATCCTGTAAAGTTATGGATAATCGAGAATACGGCCCCTGCCACCGCAGCTTGTGGAGTAAAATGTTTCATTGCTAAGGATACGGATAAAGCGGAATTTTGCATAGCCACTTCGATTTGCATAGCACGACGGGATGATACATCAACACTAAGAGCTTTACATATAAAGAATGTAACTACATAACCACTTAGATTTTGTGCTAAACAAGCAACAAAGATAATGAACCCTGTTTCAGCAATTTGCTTTTGGTTAACTGCTGTTACATTATTTAGTTAATGCACTTACATTATCTAAATGATGTAAGCATTTCTCTTTACCAAGTAACGTAACAATATTATTCAAATCAGGTCCATGCATTTGGCCTGTCAAAGCCACACGCAATGGCATGAATACAAATTTACCTTTCAAAGCAGTTTCTTTCATAACAGCTTTGATAGCCTTCTTAACGGCTTCTGGTGTAACTTCTTCCATGTCTTCTAATTTTTGTTTGAAAGCTGCCAATACGGTTGGAGCAGATTCTTCGTTAAGTACAGCCTTTAACTCTTCTTCGTGACCTTCTTCGAGGAATACTGTTTCACCCATAAACATGCCTACATGATCTTTAATTTGAGCACCAAAGCTAATATGATCACGGAATGTAGAGCAAAGTAATGTTAACCAATCAATATCAGATTGATTCAAGCTATCTGGAGCTAAACCCACCTCTTTTAAATGTGGCAAGCAGAGGCGGAATAATTCTTCATCGCTCAAGTTTTTCATGTAATGGAAATTGATATGGTTTAATTTATCGATATCAAATACAGCTGGGTTCTTAGCAACGCGGTCCATGGAGAATGCTTGAATCAATTCATCTTGTGTAAAGAATTCTTCTTCACCTTCTGGAGCCCAACCAAGGAGTGCCAAGAAGTTTACTAATGCTTCTGGCAAATAGCCCAATTGCTTATATTGATCAACAGATGTAGCACCATGACGTTTTGACATCTTCTTATAATCTTTGCCAAGAATCAAGGAGATATGACCAAATGTAGGAATTTCCCATCCAAGTGCTTCGTAGATAGCCATTTGACGAGGTGTGTTGGATAGATGTTCTTCTGCACGGATAACGTGAGTGATTTTCATCATGTGGTCATCCATTACAACGGCGAAGTTGTATACAGGGATGCCATCGGATTTTACGATTACAAAGTCACCTACACCATTGGATTCAAAGGATACATGACCACGAACCATATCATCAAATGCATAGGTTTTATTCAAAGGTACACGAAGACGGATTGTTGGTTTTCTACCTTCTGCACGATATTTTTCTTTTTCTTCTTCAGTAAGATGGCAGCAATGACCATTATATTTAGGGGTTTCACCGCGTTCCATTTGCGCCTGACGTACTTCATCAAGCTCTTCAGCTGTACAGAAGCATTCATAAGCTTTATCTTCATCAAGTAAGCGTTGTGTTACTTCTTTGTATAAATCAAGACGTTCTGTTTGACGATAAGGGCCATTTTCACCACCTACGTCGATACCTTCATCCCAATTCATACCGAGCCATTGCAAAGATGCTTTAATATTTTTCTTCACTTTCACGAGTAGAACGAGATAAATCTGTATCTTCAATGCGAAGTACAAACGTACCTTTCTCCTTACGTGCTAAAAGCCAGTTGAACAAAAGCGGATCGAGCACCGCCAATATGAAATGGACCTGTTGGACTTGGTGCAAAACGTACCTTCATAATTAAACCTCTCCTTCATATACAGAAACTACTGCCTGTGCTGCAATACCTTCACGGCGCCCGATGGCACCAAGCATTTCATTGGTAGTAGCTTTAATACTAATGCGATCTAATGGAATTTCTAATACAGATTGTAAATTAGCCTTCATCGTATCGATGTGTGGCTTTAATTTTGGCGTTTCAGAAATAACCATAATATCTATATTATAGGCTTGTAAACCTCGTTCTTTCAACAGTGAATTCACATGTTTTAATAAAATCATGCTAGAAATCCCTTTATATGCATCATCTTCCGGTGGAAAATAGTAGCCTATATCCTTTAAACCAGCAGCACCAAGTAAGGCATCCATCAATGCATGAATCAACACATCTGCATCGGAATGACCATCAGGACCAATAGGCGATTCGATATGAACACCGCCTAAAATACAAGGTCTACCTTCCTTTAATCGATGAATGTCATAACCAAAACCTATGCGCATACGCTGCTCCTTGATTCCTAAATACCGCGTAGCCACCGCTATATCATCTGGTGTCGTAACCTTGATGTTCTCATAATCGCCATCTAAAATGTAAACATCTTTACCGATATATTCAACTAAGGACACGTCGTCCGTTCCCAAATAAGCATCACGCTTAGCCGTTTCTTGAGCTTCTTTGAATATATCTTTTAGGAAGCCTTGTGGCGTTTGAATATTCATCAACTCGTTACGATTTAATGTTTCTAAAACCTGTCCATCGATATCAACACGCTTAATTGTATCTGTAGATGGTACGCCTATAGTCACAGCACCATGAGTCTTGGCGCCTTCAATGACCCGTTCAAATAACTCTGGCTTTGCTAAAGGTCTAGCGCCATCGTGAACGAGGACAATATCCATATCATCGCTAACCGCTTGTAAACCTGCATACACAGAATCTTGACGCTCTTTGCCACCTGTGATAATTTAATTGATTTTGAAAGCCCTAATGACGCAATATGCTGCTCCATATAGGCTGCTTCACCATCAGCAACAACGAGAATGACTTCATTAACGGCTTTAACTTGTTCAATATGACTTAACGTCCATTGAATAATCGATTTATTGCCAAGTTTAATGAAAATTTTGTTCTCATCATGACCCATCCGGCGACCTGCACCGGCAGCTAATACAATACAGCTAACCTTACTCATGCTTACCTCCATCTACACGCGCAAAAATCATACGACCTGCACTGGTTTGTAAAATGGATGTAACCATAACCTCAACCTCTTGACCTACATACGGGCGACCATCTTCTACGACAATCATGGTACCATCATCTAGGTAGGCAACGCCTTGTTGAACCTCTTTACCTTCCTTCATCACTTGTACGCGAATCCATTCACCTGCAATGAGGACCGGTTTTAATACATTGGCTAATTCGTTTAAATTTAAAACCTTAATGCCTTGTACGCGAGCCACCTTATTGAGATTAAAATCATTGGTCATGAGCTTCCATTGTTTCTCTAAGGCTAATCGCATCAATTTAGAATCAACTTCGTGTAGATCATCATAGTCATCTTCTACAATTTCAATAGGTACAAGTTTTGCATCCTGCATTTCTTTCAAAATATCTAATCCACGACGTCCACGATTTCGTTTCATCGCGTCTGCGGAGTCAGAAATAATTTGTAACTCATTTAAAACAAAGACTGGAACTACCAATGGCCCATCAATAAAGCCAGTTGCGCACAACTCCTTAATACGACCATCAATAATAACAGAAGTATCTAGTAATTTCGCAGTCGCATTAGAATCGGTGGACTTATGAGACCCAAACATATTGAATCCTCTACCTTTTTTAGTCCCCGCCTCACTGCGTTTCCATTGTTTCAAGTAGTTCATATACATTTCTGGTCCCCTACGCGCCATCAAACGTACACCACTATAGCCAAAAATAGCACTTAAAATGATTGAAATATACGGGCCAATAATAGGAACCTGATTAAATGCTGCACCAATTAAATTAGCAATAATAAGACCAAATAATAAACCGATGGTGCCTGCAATCAATTCTTGGTTAGGAATATGTGTTAATACCCGTTCCAATCGTCTAGCAATAACTAAACCTTGTTTTAAAATAAAGGACGAAATAAAATAGCCTATTAAAATACCAATAATCGTACCAATTACAATAACTGAAATACGCGCTACAGTGAGCGACATATCTCCAAAGCTTGCGAATTGAGATACTAAATAAGGATCGATAATAGGGGCTAAATTGTCCATACCTACGTATGCTGCCGTCCCAATGAGGATAGCAATCACATACCGTAAAATGCCATAAATCATGGCATCACCTCCTTCAAATAGATAAAGTGTATATTGTTTGAATTAGCCTACTATGAACAAAAAAATAATTAGGAGAATACAAGTTTCATCGCTTGTGCAATGGACGTAACACCGCGGATTTGAATAGACTTATCATCGTGCTTAATTTGTTTATAGTTTCCTTCTGGGATAATAAACTTTGTAAAGCTAATTTCTTAGCTTCGTTAATCCGTTGTTCTATGCGTGGGATGCTACGAACATTACCTGTCAATCCAACCTCACCAAGAATTACCATGTCATGCGGTACTACACGATTTTTAAGATTAGATACAATGGCAACGGCCATCGATAAATCACAAGCCGGTTCATTAACCTTTAACCCACCAATTACATTGACATAAACATCCTTATTGCCCAGCGTAAATCCGCAGCGTTTTTCCAATACTGCTAGTAGCACAATTAGACGATTCAAATCATAGCCAATAGCCGTACGTCTTGGCATTCCAAATGCTGTTGTAGCTACCAAGCTTTGAACCTCTACCAGAATGGGACGAACCCCTTCTAGATAAATCATGACCGCACTACCACTTTCATCATCAGCTCGTTCAGCTAACAAGGACGCCGACGGATTAGCAAGCTCTGCTAAACCATCTTCAATCATGGTAAAAATACCGGTTTCCGATGTAGATCCAAAACGATTTTTAATAGCTCGTAATATACGGAATTGATAGGAACGTTCCCCTTCAAAATAAAGTACTACATCCACCATGTGCTCGAGCATACGTGGGCCTGCAATATTACCTTCCTTTGTTACATGGCCAATGATGATGGTTGGAATATTCTGTTCCTTACAAAATCTCAATAATCGGGATGTGCATTCACGAACTTGACTAACACTCCCCGGTGCTGCTTCAATATCTGCAATATACATGGTTTGTATGGAGTCGATAACCAATAAAGACGGTTTTTGGCCTAATGCGACCTCAAGAATGTGGTCTAAATTTGTATCGGCTATAACATGTAATCGTTCGCTATTAATATGTAATCGTTCCGCCCGCAGTTTTAATTGCAATTGTGATTCTTCGCCAGATGCATATAAAACAGTACCAACTGTATCGGCTACCTTTTGAGAAACTTGTAAGAGCAATGTTGATTTGCCAATACCAGGATCGCCACCTAATAACATTAACGCACCAGGCACAATCCCACCGCCAAGCACTCTATCTATTTCCTTATAGGTCGTGGGAATTCTAGATACGGCGGACATTTCAATATCTGGCAATGGCACAGGTTTAGTCGTATTGGTGCCCACACCACGCACAGATGGCGTACGACTATGTTTAGTGTCTTTTACCACTTCTTCAACCAGTGTATTCCATTCACCGCATTGAGGGCATTTTCCCATCCACTTGGCAGATTCAGCACCACAATTATTACAAAAGAAAACGGTTTTTACCTTTGCCATACAACCCCCATGAAAAGTAAAAGGTCATGAATGATAATTCACTCATGACCTTTTGTGCATAATTTATACTACGGTCAACTATTATCACTAATAGTATACCATTTTGACATTAAATTTTACATAAAAGACTGTATGAGAACAATATCTATTCCCAGTTAATTAGAAGCTTTTACAATAATGTGTTCATCTTCTACATCAGCCTTGATGGTAGCACCTTCCGGAGCATTACCTTGTAAAATAAGATCTGAAATAGGATCTTCAATCAACCGTTGAATAGCTCGTTTCAATGGACGTGCGCCCATTGAAAAATCAGATCCTTCTTTCACAAGCATATCCATAGCTGCTGGAGTAATTTCAAGGGATAAACCCATATCATCAAGGCGTTTTACTACAGTATCCATTAAAATTGTAACAATTTGTTTTAAATCATTTGATGTTAAAGCATGGAATACAATCATTTCATCGATACGATTCAAAAATTCAGGACGGAAATGACGTTTTACCGCATCCATAACAGATTTCTTGGCTTCCTTAAAATTAACTTCATTAGAAGTATCAGATGCACTATCAGACTTCTTTGCGGCCAAGAAACCAAGTTCAGGAGAACCTTTACGTAGTGCATTTGCACCTAAATTACTTGTCATGATAATAACAGTATTCCTAAAATCAACAGTACGACCTTGGCTATCTGTTAATCGACCATCATCAAGAACTTGTAATAAGATATTAAAGAAATCTGCATGAGCCTTTTCTACTTCGTCAAGAAGAATTACGCTATATGGTTTACGCCGTACCGCATCTGTTAACTGACCACCTTCTTCATAGCCCACATAGCCTGGAGGTGCACCAACTAAACGAGATACTGTATGTTTTTCCATATATTCTGACATATCTAGACGAATCATGGCTGTCTCATCACCAAATAAGGCAACAGCTAAGGCACGAGCCAATTCGGTCTTACCAACCCCAGTAGGACCTAGGAATAGGAAGGATCCAATAGGACGTTTTGGATCTTTTAGGCCGGCTCTCGCACGGCGAATAGCCTTGGAGACAGCCACAACGGCCTCATCTTGACCGATGACGCGTTTATGAAGCTCTTCTTCTAAGTGTAATAATGATTCAGATTCTTCCTGTGCGATTTAGAAACCGGAATACCTGTCCATTGTGCTACAACAGAGGCGATATCTTCGTCAGTCACAACTAACTTAGCATCACTATTTTCCTTGGCCGCTTTTTTCTTATCGTTAATTTCCTTTTCAATGCGCCTTTCTTCATCACGCATCTCAGCCGCCTTCTCAAATTCCTGAGCTGTTACAGCAGCTTCTTTTTCCTTTTTGACATCTGCTAATTGTGTTTCCAATGCTTTCACATCGGGTGCGGCAGAAAACACTTTCATCCGCACCTTAGAAGCCGCCTCATCGACAACATCAATTGCCTTATCCGGCAAGAATCGATCCGTAATATATCGACTTGATAATGATACGGCAGCTTCCAGTGCTTCATCAGTAATCTTAGCCTTGTGAAAGGCCTCATACCGATCGCGTAGCCCCCCTTTAAAATTTCGAGTGCATCCTCTTCAGAAGGTTCGCCGACTAAAACCGGTTGAAATCTACGTTCTAAGGCTGCATCCTTTTCAATATGCTTTTTATATTCATCTAAGGTTGTAGCACCAATCACTTGGAACTCACCACGAGCTAATGCAGGTTTTAAGATGTTCGCTGCATCCATGGCGCCTTCAGTGGCACCAGCGCCAACTAATGTATGAATTTCATCGATGAATATAATCATATCGTCATGTTTTTGAACTTCATCAATGGCTTTTTTCAACCGTTCTTCAAACTCACCACGATATTTAGCACCGGCTAACATGGAACTGATGCTCAATGAAATAATTCGCTTGTTACGTAATATTTCTGGCACATTACCGTTTACAATACGCTGTGCCAAGCCTTCTGCAATAGCCGTTTTGCCTACACCTGGTTCACCGATAAGTACTGGATTATTTTTGGTACGACGACTCAAAATTTGAATAACCCTCGAAATCTCCTTATCTCGACCAATTACAGGATCAATTTTTCCTTGTTTAGCAGATTCATTTAAATCTGTTCCAAAATCAGCAAGATCGCCTAGCGAACTATTTCGTTGCCCATCTTCAGTATTACGACTAGTACTATCGGTCGATCCAAGAATATTTTGAATGGACTCAACAATATCATTAGCACGAATATTATGACTACGTAACAGACCGACTGCTACACCGCCACCATCGCTCAACAAACCTAATAGAATATGTTCCGTTCCCACATAATTGTGATTCATACGATTAGCTACTTCAACAGCTAACTCTAGCACATGTTTTACGCGAGGTGTCATATATACGGAACTGGCTTTCTTATGTCCACGCCCAATGTGATTTTCCACATCTTCAATAATGGACTCCGCACTAAGACCCAGCTCATTAAGAGCTTTTGCGGCAACACCATTTTTAACCTTTGTGAGCCCAATGAGTACATGTTCCGTTCCCACATAGTCATGCCCTAGTTCTAAGGCCGCTTCTTGGGCGAAGGATAACACTCGTTGTGCATCATCTGTAAATCGTTGCATCATATGTATTACCTCGTTCGCAAACATCAGTTTGCGCTCTCTATATAAACTTCATTCATGAAATGAAGGTACATTTTATCAATCTATATTAAATGGAATGTCTCCATGAATAGTATTCTTAAATATCATAAAAAATAGGAAAAATCACTTATTGTTTTTTTGTGAAAGTTTTTTTCTCTAATGACTGTCGCTCTATAATTATCGCGTTCTTGAGGACTTACCTCTTCTTTTCCCATATATTTAAGTAAAGAATTAGGGTCTTGTAATAGCCACCACCTCATTAAAACTATCGCTCGACCATGCGGGTAAGATATCTAAATCTACACCTAATTGAACATCACTTAATTTTTTTCTAGGGACTCATGACCACTCATAGACCTTGCATAGCGCAATATACCATAAGACCGCCACAAATGATCTTCAAGACCATCTTTATCGTTGTGCACCAATGTTTGGCGACATTTTCGTTCTTCTGCTATGATACCTTCTACAATCTTCGTCAATTGCTCAATGGTATCGGCTTCGCTGATGCCCATCGTACGTTGATTAGACACCTGATAAATATGACCTAATGCTTCAGAACCTTCGCCATATAAACCGCGCACAGAATAGCCAAGCTGAACAATACTGCGAACGAGACGATTAATGCGTCCAGTCATTGCTAATGCAGGAAGATGAAGCATAACAGAAGCGCGTAAACCAGTGCCCACATTCGTTGGGCATGCCGTCAAATATCCAAAGGATTCATTAAAAGCAAATGGTTGCTTCTCATCAATAGCATCATCAATGCGTTCTGCATGGTGAAAAGCATCTATTAAGTTGAGGCCCGCCTCCATAGTTTGTATGCGTAAATGGTCCTCTTCATTAACCATGATTGCCACCGATGCGTCATCGGATACAAGTAAGCTACGATATGGCAGTTTTTCAGCCATAACAGGACTAATCAAATGTTTTTCCACAAGAATAGCACGCTCTGTATCAGACAATTTATCTAGACTGATATAGTAATAATCTTGATTGTCTGAATCTTTTAACGTAGTAACCAATCCACGTGCAATGGAATCAACATGATTTAGAGCTGATTCATCATTTTTATTGGTAAATAATGTGTCTCTAAAATTCCGAGCTAATCGTATACGACTAGAAATAACGATATGATCTGAATCGGATGGCGTATGTTGGAGCCATTTACTAAGGGCTGCATCTAAAATATTATCAAACATACTATCCTCCTCAATTTTCTTTATTATGGGCCTTAGATTCTAAGGCTTTGATTTTATCTCTAATTTGAGCGGCTTCTTCAAATTTTTCATCACTGACAGCCATGTCCAATTGACGACGTAGTTGCTTAATTTCATACTGGGCCTTAAACATATTATGTCCTTGACTCGGCACACGCCCTTCATATTCACCAGCCCCTTGAATACGTTGAACAAGCGATAAGATCTGATCTTTAAATGTGTCATAACAACTAGGACATCCAAATTTTCCAAATCGATTAAAATCTTCAAATGTATTTCCACAATTTGGACAGCGTTTCATCTGTTGAGATTGTAACATATGGTCTGGATACACCATATTCTTGAAAAAATCATTGGAGAAAAAATCATTGTCCCACATATCATTTACGAAAGAACTAAACGGTGATAATTTACCATCTTTTTGTAATTTATTAGCACAGGACGAACATAAATGTTGTTCTGTTTTTTGATTATTTATGATATTTGTCATATGCACTGTTGCTTCGTTTGTATGGCAATGATCGCATTTCATATGACATCACTCCTTCCGCAATGTCTCTATCATAGATGCATAAAGACTGCGAATAGCATCATTTCTAGATTCATAATCTACATGTTCAATGATGCTAGCAAATGAATTATGCATCATTTGAGCCTCGCGCTTTGTAATTTTATTATCTTGTAACAATTGAAATAAAGATTGATCAACATCGCGCAAATCGATTAACCGTTCCACGCGATTTGGACCTTCATAGATATGATAAGTTGTCACTGCTGGTACCATATTAGAAGATTCTGGTTGCAACTTACGAATCCTAATATATCCACCTAATCCACGTCTAGATTCAACATCAAATCCTCGTTCATTAGAAAAACGCGTACTCAATACATAACTAATCTGAGATGGTGCACAATCTAATTCATCGGCCAACTCATTTCTCTTTAAAATCAATTTTTCTTGTTCTTCTGTCAATTTATTAAGTATAAATTTTTCTATTTTATCAGCTATAACGCTCATAATAACACCTCTTTATAAATTTATCTCTTAATTTGTCTTTTTTTGTTCTTTTTAATATAACTTTATTATATTTGACTATTTGACCATTGTCAAATAAAAAGTCAAATTTTTTTATTAATTATTATTTGACTATTACCAAAATACGTAAATTTATTGCATGAATTGCGCTAACAAATCAATGCATATACGTGAATGTTTCTACGAATAGACTAATACAAGAATTCAATGTATAATATTAAAGATATAATAACGTATGTACGAAAGAAGGTGCTACAATGGCAGATGCATTAGGTCATCAATTATTACTAGATTTATATTCTTGCAATGAAGAATCCCTCTCTTCCGCTGCAGCCGTACAAGAAAGTGTAGCTGCTGCATTTGAGTTAGCAGACATTGAGTTAGACGAAATAAACTATCAAGTTATGGATGATGAAATTGTCGTTCTTGCTATTACAAAACAATTTCACTTCACATTACATGCCTATCCGGAATTGGGTTATGTAGCAGTTGATTTATTCGCCTTCAATCGTACTCTACCACTTACACAATTTATGAAATCCTTACGTCAATCATTTGGTTCTGAAAAGGTAAAAGCAACCACGGTCCAACGTGGCGATTTTGGGAACGAACGAGATATGAAACCGCGTCGCAAAACCAAAATTACAACACTCGGTCGCGTATTCCGTACACGTATCCAATTAAAACAAACTGGGGGCAAACTCAAAAAACAAAGCGCTAAGGTTATCAAATCATTAGCAAAAAAAAGTGGCCTAAAAAAATAGCATAAGAAAAATCTAAAAGACCTTGCTCAATACGAACAAGGTCTTTTTACTGCACCAAAAAGGCTAGAGACGAATCTCTAGCCTTTTAATATGAACGTTTATAATCTTATCTACGAACAAGCATTTCCTCTAAGTCTAAGGTCATAACAATATCATCAACATCATCGCAAAGATATTCTGCATTTGCATCGTTTAACTCTATCTCAGTACCATATCCATAGGTAACACCTATAGATATACAGCCTAATTCATTGCCTGACTCAACATCGTATTTTCTATCCCCTACCATGTATACGAGACGACGTCCCGTATCATCAGTTAGGGGATTACCACACAATTCGATAGCCTTTTGAAGAATCTCTTTCTTATGAACCAAGCCTTCTTTGTAATTGGCACCTACGATGACATCAAAGTATGGTGTAATAGAAAAATGATCTAAAATCTCGCGTGCATACACTTCTGGCTTAGCCGTAGCCAAAGCCACAGTATAATGCTCATTTTTAACCTTGTCCAATAAGTCGATGATGTTAGGATACAATTGATTTTCGAATTTACCAATAGTACCATAGCGTTCACCAAACTTTTTATAAACTTTTTCTGCTTCTTCTAATGACATGCCACAGTGTTCTTGAAATGAATCTACAAGTGGAGGACCTAAGAACAATAACAATGTTTCACGAGGTGGAATTTCATATCCAAGGATTCGAGTGCATATGTGACACTCTTCAAAATTCCTTCTTCTGAATCTGTTAAGGTTCCATCCAAGTCAAAAATAATGGTCTTATTCATAATTATTTCTTTAAAGCCTCTTTTAATGTATGCCATGCTAATACAGCACATTTTACACGAGCAGGCATATTAGAAATATTTTGTAAGGCCATAGCATCTTCCAAATCTTCAAGCTTAGATTCGTCGGTAACCTCTTTTTTAATCATACCCAAGAATAATTCTACCAAACGCAATGCTTCTTCTACAGATTTACCCTTAATAATATCAATCATCATGGATGCTGAAGCTTGGCTGATAGCACAACCAGAGCCTGTGTACGCTGCATCTTTAATAATGCCATCTTGTACATCAATTTGTAGTGTCAAATCATCACCACAACTTGGATTGTGGCCATGTTCGGAAGCAGTAAATTCACTTAACTCACGTTTATTACGCTTATCTTGATTATGTTCCAAAATAAGTTCCGTATACAATTGATCCATTTCCATGTGAATGTCTCCTAATCTTTAAAGCCCATTACCGAACGGACAGTTTTTAATACTTCTAAGAATGCATCTAAATCTTCTTTACGCGTGTATAAATACATGCTGAGGCGTGTAGATGCTGCTACGTGAAAGAATGCCCCCAAAGGTTGTGCACAATGATGTCCAGAGCGTACACAGATACCTTTGGAATCAAGGATAGTCGCTACATCATGAGGATGTACATCATCTATTGTGAAAGCGATAACACCATGTTTTTCACGAGGGTTTTGAGAGCCCAATACATGAACATGAGGAATTTCAAGCATCTTAGGCAATACATAGGATACCAATTCTTCTTCATGTGCCTCAATAGCATCCATGCCGAAAGATTCAAGATAATCAATAGCGGCATGTAACGTTACAGCACCATGAGCATTTGGTGTACCAGCTTCGAATTTATATGGTAATTCATTGAATGTAGTAGATTGTTCTTTTACATATTCAATCATATCACCACCGAGTAAGAATGGTGGCATTTTTTCAAGTAATCCTCTTTTCCCATATAGCACACCAATACCTTGAGAAGCGCACATTTTATGGCCAGAGAATACGAAAAAATCACAGTCCAAGGCTTGTACATCCACCTTCATATGAGGTGTAGACTGAGCTCCGTCAAGAACGACAATAGCCCCTACAGAATGAGCTTTTTTAGTCAATTCTTTCACAGGGAATTCCATGCCAAGAACATTGCTCACATGGGCAAATGCCACAATTTTAGTACTTTCATCAATCTTATTGATTTCACCATCTTTCAAATGGCCTGATTCATCTAAGTACATATACTCTAATGTAGCACCTGTTTTCTCAGCAACATATTGCCATGTAACAAGATTGGCATGATGTTCTGCAACAGTAATGACAATCTTATCACCTTTTTTTACAAAATTAGCGCCATAGCTATGAGCAATTAAGTTCATCGATTCCGTACTATTACGGGTAAAGACAATCTCTTCTCGTTCACGGGCATTGATAAACTCAACAACGCGGTCACGTGCATTTTCATACGCTTCCGACGCTTCAATAGCGAGGATATGAGAACCGCGATGTGGATTACCATTATGATGAAGCATATGGTCTGTAAGGCGATCCATTACCATTTGAGGAATTTGCGCTGTTGCACCACTATCTAAATAGATAAGGCGATGACCATTATGTTCTTTATGTAAAATAGGAAAATCCTTATATGCTTCTGTAATAGGTCTCATAGTCAATCCTCTTAAATCTTATTACGTACTGCAGTTAATGCAGCTTCTTCAATCACGTCATCACCAATGCGATCGATGATTGGTCGAATCATTGATTCTACAATAATATGTTTAGCTTCTACTTCACTAAAGCCACGGCTCATAAGGTAGAACAATTTATTTTGATCAATTTGTCCCGCACTAGCTGCATGATTACCTACTACATTATCTTCTTTACACAATAACAATGGTAAAGAAATAGATTTAACAGTAGGATCTAACAATAAACATGTATCTTCTTCAGCACCTTCAGCGGCAACGGCACCGCGAAGGAAATCCAATGTACCACGGAAAGATTTTTTAGATGTATCGCTTAAGGCACCTAATGTATGAATATCACTAAAGGATTTTTTACCAACATGTGTCATGAGCATAGCAATATCAAATTTTTGTTCCTTATTGCCTAAATAAGCAATGTCATGAACGACTTTACTAGATTCACCTTGTAAATCATGTTCATAGTTTAAGAAGTTTTCTTTGCCACCAATTTCTACATTGATGTATTCTACATCGGCATTATCCTCTAGTTTTGTATAGCGATGTTCGATATGCTGTACAGTTTCATCTAAAAGATTTACTTTTTTAACAACAATCTTAGCATTAGATTTTACATCGTATTCGTTAAGGTATTGAATATTAGTCGCCTCTTTTGTACCGCCATCTAAGAAGAATTGTACTTCTACATCAGCACCTTCTTCGACGATAAATTGGAAACGACCGGCAATACGTGCACTCGCATCAATGCGAATACCCACCACTTCTTTTGTCTTAGCAGGCACGTGGATACGATAACCTTCAGCTTCGTTTACAAGCTTAGCTACGGCCTCACCATTAGCACCTTTATAATTTGTATTCAACAAAGCTGTACCAGCTGGCAATGGGCTGATAATGGCATCATTACCTTTTACCAATACAGATGTAGTTGTTTCTGATTCTCCCCAAAGACTTGCTGGAGTATGGTTAACACGCAACCATCTAAAGGTAGGTCTAGGAAGTTCATTAAATAGTAATTCGCTCATAGTACCTCCTTAACCGATAGAACCTTCTAATTCAAGATTGATTAGATTATTCATTTCAACAGCGTATTCCAATGGCAATTCTTTAGAAATTGGTTCTACGAAACCACGAACAAGCATTGCACGAGCTTCTTCTTCACTAATACCACGCGTCATAAGGTAGAAAATAGCTTCATCGGAAATACGGCCAATCTTAGCTTCATGACCTAAATCGACATTATCATTTTCTACAATAATAGCTGGAATTGTATCAGATTGTGAAATTTCATCTAACATCAAAGATTCACAAGATACTGTTGCTTTTGCATGTTCTGCATTAGGACCAATTTTCAAAAGGCCACGATAAATAGCAGCGCCACCAGATTTGGAGATAGATTTAGAGTTTACATTACTTGTTGTATATGGCGCATTGTGAACCACCTTACAACCAGTATCAAGGAATTGACCTTCGCCGGCAAATGTTACGCCTGTAAACTCAGCATGAGCACCTTCGCCATTAAGAATACTCATTGGGTACAAACAAGATACGTGAGAACCAAAGGAACCAGATACCCATTCAATAGTACCACCTTTACCTACAACACAACGTTTTGTATTGAGGTTATACATATTCTTAGACCAGTTTTCAATTGTGGAATAACGCAATGTAGCGTTATCCTTAACGAACAATTCTACTGCGCCTGCATGAAGATTAGATACATCGTATTTAGAGCAGAACAACCTTCGATAAAGTGTACCTTAGCACCTTCCTCTACGATGATCATCGTATGTTCGAACTGACCAGCACCTGGTGCATTCAAACGGAAATAGGATTGCAATGGAATATCTACTTGCACGCCTGCCGGAACATATACAAAGGAACCACCAGACCAAACGGCACCATGAAGAGCTGCCCATTTATGATCTGTAGGAGGAATCAATGTCATCCAGTATTTTTTTACGATTTCTTCATGTTCATGAAGTGCTGTTTCAATATCAGTATAAATTACGCCTTGTTTTACAAGATCTTCTTGAATGCTGTGATATACGACTTCGGAGTCATATTGGGCACCTACACCTGCAAGAGATGTTTTTTCTGCTTCTGGAATACCGAGGCGATCAAATGTGCTCTTAATATCGTCAGGTACTTCATTCCAATCGCCCTTCATATCTACTTTAGGCTTTACATATGTGTAAATATGCTCCATATCTAAGCCAGAAATATCAGGAATCCAATTAGGAATTTCCATACGATTGTAAATCTCTAAGGATTTCAAACGGAAGTCAAGCATCCATTCCGGTTCATTTTTATTAGACCAAATTTCACGGATAATATCTTCTGTTAACCCAGCATCAGCAATATAGGAATACTCAAAATTATTCTTTATATCATAGACACCACGGTCCATATCCGCAACTTGGGTTTTCTTTCTTTCTTCCATGTTGCCTCCTATGCTAATGCTTTGTATGCGTCGTAACCTTTTTCTTCAATTTCACGAACCAATGAAGCATCACCAGTCTTAACGATTTTACCGTTGATCAAAATATGTACAAAATCAGGTTTTAATTTTTGTAAAATTTGATTGTGGTGAGTGATGATTAATACTGCATTATCTTCATTGTGGAAACGATTAACACCTTCGGATACAATGCGAACAGCATCAACGTCAAGACCAGAGTCAGTTTCGTCAAGGATAGCCAATTTTGGATTTAAAATAGACATTTGAAGAATTTCATTTTTCTTGCGTTCTCCGCCGGAGAAACCTTCGTTTACATAACGTTGTGCATAGGATGTGTCAAAGGACAATTCATCCATTTTTTCTTTCAATTCTTTTTTGAAAGCCAACGCGCGTACATTTTCACCTGTAATTGTAGATTTTGCAGTACGGATGAAGTTTTCTACAGTAATACCAGGAACGGAAATTGGGCTTTGGAATGACATAAAGATACCTGCTTTTGCACGATCATTTACAGCATCTTCTGTAATATCCTTGCCATCAAATACGATAGAACCTTTATCTACTGTGTACAATGGGTTACCCATAATAGCATTTGCCAATGTGGATTTACCAGCACCATTCGTACCCATTACGACGTGAATCTCACCTTTATTTATTGTTAAATTAATGCCTTTAAGAATTTTCTTCTCTTCTACAGACACTTCCAAATCTTTAATCTGAAGTAATTCAGCCAAAATATTTCACTCCTTCGTATCAGATAATCTGATTATATGATTAAAACTTTATAGTCACATAGAAAAACGGCGGTACGCACAAGGGTGATACCGCCGTATTCTCTCGCCACTTTAGCAAGTATGTGCATAACAATCTATACTCATTATACATTCTTATCTAAATGATAGCAAGATATTCCTACTAAAATATACAGGAATTAAGAAAAATCCCTATAAATCCGTATATCTCATGGTTTATTAATAGTAGTTCTCAACTCTATTTAATTCTCAATATTATAAATTGGAGAAGTCCAATGTACCAAACAAATCATCGTATGTTTCAGCGCGACGAATTTGTGTAACAGATCCATCTTTGTGCAACAACAATTCAGCAGAACGTAATTTGCCATTGTAGTTAAAGCCCATCGAGTGACCATGTGCACCTGCATCATGAATGATGATACGGTCACCAATATCAATTTTTGGCAATTCCCGTTGAATAGCAAATTTATCATTATTTTCACACAAGGAACCAGTTACATCATACACATAATCTTTAGGGGCATTTTCTTTACCCATTACCGTAATATGATGGTAAGAACCATACAATGCTGGACGCATTAAATTAGCCATACAAGAGTCTAAACCGATATAATGACGATAGATATCTTTTTTGTGAATAGCTGTGGAAACAAGATATCCAAATGGACCAGTTACCATACGACCGCATTCATAGGCCAACGCGATATCATTAAGACCATTACCTTTAATGATTTTATCATAAGCTTCATGAACGCGTTCGCCCAAGATTTCAAAGTTAACAGGTGTTTGTTCTGGTTTGTACGCTACGCCTACACCGCCACCAAGGTCGATAAATTCAACATAGATGCCTAATTTTTCTTTAATTTCTACAGCAAGGTTAAAGCAGATTTCAGCTGTACCTACCAATCCATCAATATCAAGTTCATTAGATACAACCATAGTATGTAAACCAAAATGTTTTACACCCTTTGCTTGTAATTGCTTATATGCCTCAAATACTTGCTCACGAGTCATACCGTATTTTGCTTCCTCTGGAAGGCCGATAATCGTATTGCCCCCTTCTTTCAAAGGACCTGGATTATAACGTACACAGAATGTATCTGGTAGTGATCCGTGATGTTTTTCTAAGTATTCAATATGAGTAATATCATCTAGATTGATAATAGCCCCCATATCCAACGCCTTTTTATACTCTACATAAGGTGTGTCATTGGATGTGAACATAATGTCATGACCTGTAATGCCCACCTTTTCGCATAGAAGTAATTCGGCTAAGGAAGAACAATCAGCGCCTACACCTAGTTTTTGCAACACACGCATAATATAAGGATTTGGAGTAGCTTTCACAGCAAAATATTGTTTAAAGCCCTTATTCCAAGAGAATGCGGCGATGAATCTCTTCATATTATTAACGATGCCTTCTTCGTCATAAATATGAAATGGAGTCGGATATTTAGCAATAATTGCTTCTAATTGTTCAGATGTAAATGGAACTGTTTTTTGATTCATAATAACCTCTCTACATAGTAAAAGACTCATCTATGATGAGTCTTCTAATTAACTGATTATTTAAATAAGGCCTTATCTAAACTATAGCGACCTGCACCAGCAAAGAACAACATAATAGCGCCAAAGCCCATTTGAGATGGATAATCCCAACTAAAGAAATTACCATTGAGATTTAGTATAGTAGCCACTGCTAATGTGCCTATAATCAAAAGGGAGCCTATACGTGTAAACAAACCTATGATGATAAGAATACCACCAACCATCTCTGCATAGGAGGCAATAGTACCTAGAATTACCTCAAAGCCACTTGGTACACCTAAAGCGGATAACATAGCCCCTACCTTATAGAGACCTTGTTCTCCACTTACATATTTTAAGTATCCATGATAGAACATGGAAATACCTAATGCAAAGCGATAGAATAAAAGACCAAAATTAATATAATCAGGTTTACTTTTAAATAAAAAGTTCAACATAGTAACACCTCTTTATTATATAGATATTTTTAGATATAAAAATTATATGCTATATACTAGTGTCTGTCAAACTAAGACTCTTATATGAAATTCTATAGAATTATATCATAAATTGTTTATGAAATCAATTTATCAAGACTTATTCTAAGAATAAAAAATCCTAATGAATGCAGTAAAGTTACATTCATTAGGATTTTAATATATTATCTATATGTCGCTAAAAACAGTTGATTACATCATACCGCCCATACCGCCCATTGGAGGCATTGCAGGAGCAGCAGCATTTTCTTCTACTTTGTCAGCTACGATTGTTTCAGTAGTCAATACAAGAGAAGCGATGGATGCAGCATTTGAAGAGCAGAACGTGTTACTTTTGCAGGATCCACGATACCAGCTTTTACCATGTCGATATATTCTTCTGTCAAAGCATTGAAACCAACGCCAGCTTCTGTATTTTTAACTTTTTCAACTACAACGGAGCCTTCAAGACCAGCATTGTAAGCGATTTGACGAAGAGGTTCTTCTACTGCACGTTTAACAAGGTTGATACCAGTTTGAACATCACCAGTGGCTTCCAATGTGTTCAATGCAGGGATGATATCGATGAATGTAGTACCACCACCAGCTACGATACCTTCTTCAACAGCAGCACGAGTTGCGTTCAATGCGTCTTCGATACGAAGTTTCTTATCTTTCATTTCAACTTCTGTAGCAGCACCTACTTCGATAACTGCAACACCACCGGACAATTTAGCAAGACGTTCTTGTAATTTTTCACGGTCGAATTCAGAAGTAGTTTCTTCAACTTGTGCACGGATTTGGCTAACGCGTTTAGCAATTACATCATTATCGCCTACACCATCGATGATTGTAGTTTCATCTTTAGTGATGCGAACTTGACGAGCTGTACCAAGGTCAGTAAGTTCTACGGAATCAAGTTTACGGCCCATATCCTCAGTGATTACAGTACCACCAGTTAAGATAGCGATATCTTCAAGCATAGCTTTACGACGGTCACCGAAGCCAGGAGCTTTAACTGCTACAGCTTTGAATGTACCACGTAAACGGTTTACTACCAATGTAGCCAATGCTTCACCTTCTACATCTTCAGCGATGATAAGAAGTTCTTTACCTACTTTTACAACTTTTTCAAGTGTTGGCAACATATCTGCGATAGCACTGATTTTACGATCAGTAATCAAGATGTATGGGTTATCCATAACAGCTTCCATACGATCAGGGTCAGTTACCATGTAAGGAGAAATGTAACCGCGGTCAAATTGCATGCCTTCTACCACATTTAATGCAGTTTGCAAGCCTTTGGATTCTTCTACAGTGATAACGCCATCGTTACCTACTTTTTCCATAGCTTCAGCAATCAAACCACCGATTTCTTCATCAGCTGCAGATACGCTAGCTACTTGAGCAATTTCAGATTTACCAGAAACTTTGATGGAGCGTTTTTTGATTTCTTCAACCAAAGTTTTTACAGCTGTTTCAATGCCTTTTTTCAAGATCATTGGGTTAGCACCAGCTGCTACGTTGCGCATACCTTCTTGAATCATAGCTTGTGCCAATACTGTTGCAGTAGTAGTACCATCACCTGCTACGTCGTTTGTTTTAGTTGCAACTTCTTTTACCAATTGAGCACCCATGTTTTCAAATGGATCTGGAAGTTCGATATCACGGGCAATTGTTACACCATCATTTGTGATTGTTGGGGAACCGAATTTTTTATCCAATACAACATTACGGCCTTTTGGTCCTAATGTTACTTTTACAGCGTTAGCTAATTGATCAACGCCACGACCCAAAGCGCGACGAGCTTCTTCATTAAACAAGATTTCTTTTGCCATATGTATTACCTCCTAGATAGTAACACTATCCAATGTAAAGAAATATATGCCCTAAGGCAATATAGAATGTATCATTAATATGTATAGCCTTGAAAGCTATTATAATACTGCTAAGATATCGCGTTCGCTAATGATCAAGTGAGTAGCGCCATCAATTTCTAATTCGCTACCAGCATATTTTGCGAACATAACAGTATCGCCAACTTTAACTTCTGGAGCTACACGTTGACCATTGTCATACACTTTACCAGCACCTACTGCAACAACAACACCTTCTTGAGGTTTTTCTTTTGCTGTATCAGGAAGGAAGATACCACTTTTAGTTTTTTCTTCTTTTGCTTCTAAACGGATAAGAACGCGGTCAGCTAATGGTTTTAACATATGATGTCACTCCTTATTTACTAGTTATTATTTATAATCTATTAGCACTCTAAGTTACTGAGTGCTAATCACATGTATTATTATAACCGATGTTAAAATAATTGCAAGTACTAATTTTGATTTTTTGACTTTTTAGTTTTTATATGTATTAAATCATATAAAATAGCCTTCTATATAAATTTATAGAAGGCTATTTGTATTTTTTTCTCTATTATATTAATTAGATGATGTTTGCTTAATAACTAATTCACATATACTAGCAATGGATTCTCGCTTTTTCATACTTAACTGACGAATTCGATTATATGCTTCATCCTCAGTGATTTTATATAAATCCATGAGAATCCCTGTAGATTTTTGAATTAATTTTCGTTCCTCTAGTGTTTTCTCTAAATCAGCCATTTGCTGACGAGATTCTAATTCATCTAAAAATCGGCCACATGCCATTTCTAGTGTTGGAATTAATTGTTCTTCTCTGACAGGTTTTATTAAATAACCATATACACCAGATTCACGAGCTTTTGTCACCAAATCCTGTTGACTATAACTAGTTAAAAGCACAACAGGTGCCAAATGGTTAAATCCTATTTGACGTGCCGCTTCGATGCCATCTAGCTCAGGCATTTTTACATCCATTAACACCGCATCAGGTTTTAACTCTTTACACAACGTAATAGCTTCAACACCATTCGATGCTTCCCCCACTACTTCATGGTGTTCAGATTCTAAAATATCTCGCAAATCCATGCGAATTAATGATTCATCATCGACGATTAAAATACGCATTTATTGCTCCTTATGAATATGAATTGTAACAATAACGCCCACATCACCATTTTCAATTGTCATATGACCTTCTAGCTCATGGGTTACTAAATTATTAATAATCTGCATTCCAAGACGCTTGCTTTTTGTCATATCAAAATCTAATGGTAATCCTTTCCCTGAATCGGTAAAGGTAATGGCTATTATATCGTCTATACATGATACTGAGATGGAAATCACACCATCATCACCCGTTAATCCATGAATAATACTATTTGAAATTAATTCATTGAATACAAGGGAAATATAGCTGGCTTGGTGAGATGAGATAATACAATCATCCCCGTGATAGCGAAATTCTACATGTTGATTTCGCTCCACCATACTTTGGCGTAATAATCGACATAATTCATCATATATAGACCGTATAGAAATATAATCCTCATCATAATGGGATACTAAATCATGGACGAGAGCCATACTTTCAATGCGTGAAATGCCCTCTTGCAATGCGGATTTTACCTCTGGTAAATCAGAGCGACGCGCTTCCATTCGTAGTAAACCTGCTACTGTTTGTAAGTTATTTTTAACACGGTGATGTATCTCTTTAATAATGGAATTTTTAACTAGTAGTTCTTGTTGCTGTTTACTTTCACGGGTACAATCATGAAGAATTAAAAAGCAACGACATTCATTGCGCCCCATAGGTATAGGGATCATATGTTGCCTAAGGACCATGTTATGATAGATTTCTTCTGATACATAATCATTTCTATCTGCTAGCACACGATGAATCGCAGATATTTTTAAAGAACTACCAAAAATGGATGTGCCTACCAAACGTCGATCAACACCAACAATATCCGCTAAATGTAATGCCGTATCATTACCATACAAGATAGTCCCATTTTGGTCAAAAATGATGAGCCCATCCAAATACGATATAGGCTCATATTCTTTAATTTGTTCATCTGTGGCCGTCAACATCAGTCGTTGCATTGTATCGGCTACGATAAATCCTCGTTTACCTTCTAATCCATTAGCAAGTGCTACATAGGAAAAAGAAATTCCGCCTATCGTCTTACCGCCATTATCGACAATGGGAAATAGATATTCAAATCCATTTTGTGTGGATTGTTGAAAGCTTTCACCGGTGGTGATTAGTTTTTTCCACATATCAGAACTAGGTATGCGAGATGTAACTAATGAGTCATTAGACTCATATATACACATCATGTCATCATTCGCAATCTCTGTAAACAAGACAATCTTGTGTTTACTCACCGATTGGCCAAAGCGAATCATATGACTAATATGAACTAGTAAGGCTGCTTGCAAACTAGATAGGTTTGTTTCCTTAACAAGTTCATCATATATATGTACAGTCATACTACTTACCTTCTACCCATGCAACGGTACCAATTGGCACACTAGGCTTAGCATTTAAATGTAAATCGCAGAACTTTCCGGCTTGTGCCATATAGTAAGCACGGCACCCGATCATAGCCGCATTATCAGTAGCTAAAATTTTACCGGGTTTATAATACGTAAACCCTTCTTCATTACACATATTCTCTAATGCTACTTGTAATCCTTGATTGGCCGATACACCACCAGCGATGGTTATTTTAGTTTCCCCTAGTGTATGAGCTGCATCCTTAGTTTTTTCTACCAGAACATCTACGATGGCCTTTTGAAAGGACGCTGCCACATCAGCCTTATTTATGTCTTCACTCTTTTGAGATTTACTATTTAAATAATTAAGAACAGCTGATTTTAAGCCACTAAAGCTAAATTCAAAATTACCGGACTCACTGAGGGCCTTCGGAAACTCAATAGCTTCTGGATTTCCCTCTTTTGCTAATACATCAATATGAGGTCCTCCAGGATATGGAAATCCCATAACACGGGCAATTTTATCAAAGGCTTCACCTGCCGCATCATCCCGTGTTTGTCCTAAAATCTCGAATTCTTCATAGCCTTTCACATGAACTAACATAGTATGACCACCTGATACAACAAGGCTTAAAAATGGTGGTTCTAATGTAGGATTAGCTAAGAAATTAGCAAAAATATGACCTTCCATATGATGAACAGGTACTAAAGGAATCCCCGTAGCAAAGGATAATCCTTTTGCAGCTGCTACGCCAACTAATAGGGCCCCTACTAATCCAGGCCCATAGGTAACCCCTATATGATCGATATCATTCAATGTGACATGAGCATCTGCTAATGCTTGATCAATAACAGGGATAACTTGTTCTATATGATGACGGGATGCAATTTCTGGCACTACACCACCAAATTTTCGGTGAATTGGCACCTGACTCGATATGACATTAGAAAGTACTGTACGGCCATCCTTAAGTATAGCTGCCGATGTTTCATCACAGCTACTTTCTAATGCTAATGTATATACACTCATTTTCCTTCCTCTTTAATAAGCGACATGATATACGCATCTTCTTTAGGCTCAGAGTAATAATTTTTTCGCATACCTTTTACAGTAAACCCCAATTGTCGGTATAGGGATAAAGCAGATAGATTAGATATACGAACTTCTAAAAAGATTTCATGCATGCCTCGTTTAAAACATTCCTCTATTAATGCACTTGTTAGTTTAGCACCAAAGCCTTGGCGTCTTGCAGATGGACGTATCGCAATATTCGTAATTTGCCCTTCATCATATACAAGCCACGCGCCTGCATAACCTACAACACCATTAGCATCTTCTATGACATAATAGAGTTTCTTATCTTCATTCAGTAATTCTGTTTCTATGGAATCTAAACTCCAAGGAACAGAAAAGCATTCCATTTCAATAGCAAAAATTTCCTTTGCATCCTCAATCGTTGCTCTACGGACTGTCATCTCTATTTTTCACCTGCCGCTTCGATTACAGTGACTGTAGGATTCTCCTGTAACATAGCAGGATTATCTTTATGTTTTTCTTCCCACAATACTTCTGCTTCGGACCGTCTAATATAGTACGGTACCATATCCATAGGATCGGCACTTTCCCCGCGTTCAATCATAGGACGAGCACTTAATAATAAAGAACTAGCCTTAGGTATGCGATAGATAGAATCACCAATGATTAATAACTCATCATCTTCTACTAGTGGAGCAATCCGCTTAATACCATCGCCCACAAATATGACGCGTTTATGTTGGTTTCGTAATCGTTCTACTAATGAAGCAGCCTCTACTACGAATGGCTCTTCTTTAACCTGTAAATGCTCTCCATCATATATATACAGAGCCGCATAGACATGTTTCTTTGCGCATCAATTACCGTACAAATCGTATCTGTAGTGTATGGAATATTACGCGCTAATCCATCCATAGTCATAACACCGTATAAAGGTATGTGTAATGCATACGCCATCGCCTTTGCCGTTCCCATTCCTATGCGCAAACCCGTGAAGGAACCAGGACCACTAGCAACAACGATTCCTTTTAAATCGGATTTTTCTACCCGCGTCATCTCTAGCAATGATTGAATATGAGGTACTAATTGCTCAGAATGAGTCAGGCCGGCTTGTATTGTAATTTCACCAAGTAACTGACTTTCATTCATCACAGCAACACTAGAAACGACAGAACTCGTTTCAATTCCCAACCACATACGTACCTCCCAAAGTATTTAATGTTTCAGCGTCAAGTACATCGCTCTCTAATGTAATCCGTCTAGAGTGAGTATCAATCGAATCAATATGAATCCATAACGTTTCATCGGGCAATTCATCTTCAAACTTATCTGCCCACTCTACGATGGCAACTTGATCCTCTGTAAATTCATAAAATCCAATATTTTCTAATTCACTTACATCGTCCATGCGATATAAATCAAAATGGTATATTTCACCGGCCAATGTCATATAGGTATTCATAATAGAAAATGTAGGACTTGTAATATCCTCCGACACGCCAAGTCCCTTTGCTATACCCTGAGACATATGAGTCTTACCAGTCCCTAAATCACCAATTAATGCCATGCATAGTGGACTACCAGACTCTTTGACCCACTGTCCTAGGCGTTCGCCAAAACATTGCGTATCCTGTACGGAATACGTTTCTAATATAACTTTATTTTTACTCATGAAAATGATTATATCCTTTCGCTTCTAATAAGCGTATCTCTTTATCCTTAGTCACCGATTGTACCATCGGTTTTCCTTCTATGACCTCACCTATTAATGTAATAGGTCCCAACTGTTCTAATGTCTGTGAAAGCTCCTTAGGCGCCGTAAATACGAGCTGAAAATCTTCGCCACCCAACAATGCATAATCAACAGGATTAGTATGTAATGTGTTTGCTAATTTATATGTTTCTTCATGCAACGGTATAAGCGATTCATCAATGACAATCGAAACTTTAGATGCTTTTGCGATTTCATTTAACTCACTGCTAAGACCATCGCTAATATCATTCATACTGTGAATACCAAGTTCGCGTAACGATTGGCCTAATTCAATCTGTGGTTCTGGTCGTTGATGACCAATGCGCGTCATAGGATAGCCATCAAGGTTATATGATAAAGAGCCTAACCCTGTTGCAGCATAACCGATATAATTAGTAACGCCCACTACGTCTCCAGGTTCGGCACCGCTTCGTAGTATCGCTTTACCTTTAGGTACCTCGCCTATGATGGTAATGGTCCATACCATAGGTCCATCTGTACTGACCGTGTCACCACCAATAAGATTTACATGATATCGTTGGCATTGCTCCTTAATACCTCTATAAATTTCATCTAAAATTCGCGTATCTATATGACCAGATGCAGCCACAGACAGTACAACTTGACGAGGTATACCTCCCATCGCAGCAATATCACTCAAATTAGCCGTCATCAAACGATATCCCACATCATAAGGCATCATGTAGTGAAAGCTAAAATGAACGCCTTCCACCATGGTATCCGTGCTTACGAGTTGGTCATACCCTTCCGTTGCCCTATAAATAGCACAATCATCGCCGATGCCTTGCACCACTGTTCTATCGTCATATATTGTATCCGATTCAATACTATGTATGAAATTAAATTCACCAAGAGTTTTAAGTTCCACAATATCACCCCTTTTTTTATCTTATGCACTATATGTATTGTAACATATATAGGAATGCAAAAAATCGACCTCATCATACCGATGAGGTCGATTCGTCATTATTTTTTTATGAGTTGATCCATCCGTTTAACAGGACTTTTTCGTATCGAATGCCCCTACGACAGGAACCTTTTTGCCATCACATACAAAGAGCACACCATTGATATTATCAAAGGATGTCAATGTATTCACGATAGCAGCCATTTGCAACTTAACAGTCAGGTCGCCACCTTTGCCATCAACAAAAGCTTTGTTTACCTCTACAGAGGCAATGCCATCTTTAACAGTTACAGAATTGATTTCTATCGCCTTATCAAAAATAGGATACTTTTGTTGGCGATCAGCCTTTAACATGGCAAGTAATGCAGCCTTTGGCGTTACCTTATCTGCTGAAATATCCACGGATTGTTGTTTAACACCCGAACCATCTTCAGTAGGAACAAAGAATACCATTTTTACAGATTCACTAGAAGCCTTAGCTGTTTCAGCATCTTTATTGACCTTCACCTCTTGACTTACCGTTGTGGAACCTGTATTAGGCATTTGATTTGTATTACAGCCAGCTGTAAAAGCTAGGATGCCGATACAAGCAATCACTGTCATTTGATTTCGAATATTCATCCTTAGCCTCCAAAATAACTAGCAATACCAGCAGCAATGCGATTAGCAAAGTCTTGTTCTGTTTGGTCGCTCTTCAATGCACGTTCTTCATTAGGATTAGAAATAAAGCCTAATTCTACGAGAATAGCCGGCATATTTGTATGTCTCAATACATACAAATTACCTTCTTGGATACCTCTGTCACCATTGAAACCTGGTACATTAGCAATTTGATTTTGTACTTTTTGTGCTAAGCGAGCGTCATTACTAGTTTTAGAATAGTAGTATGTAGCAATGCCACCTACACTTGGGTTGTTGAAAGAGTTAATATGAACACTTACAAAAGCATCTGAATTATGGGAGTTTGCTATATTAACGCGAGCCCCCAACTCATCAACACCACTCGCATTAGGACCATAAACATCGACATCTGTAGTACGAGTCATGAATACCTTAGCACCGCGAGCTTCTAGAGCTGATTTCAAATATTTAGAAATCGGTAATGTTGCACTTTTTTCTTGGAACCCTGTAGGGCCAATAGCACCTGGGTCGCTACCACCATGACCTGGATCAATAGTAATTACCTTACCGGATAATCCTCCTGATACAGAGTATTTACCGGACCCTTTACTACTTGCTGGCGCTGTAGCTGGGGATGGTTTCTTACCATAATTGATAGGTTTTGGAGCCACGCCTTTTTTCTGTACATCTACAACGATTCGATACGGCTTTTGATTGACTGTATCCTTCTTCAAAGAAAATACCTTCACATCATTAGTATCCAATGCGGATGGAGTTTTAATCGTAACTGCCACATCTTTACCAACTTGTGAAAATTGAGCTACGCTAGCAATAGAAGAATCCATATAAATTGTATTCTTCGCTGTTTTTAGCTTTGTATTCTTCAAAGTAACCGTTGTCGTTTTTCCATCTTTACTGATGGACGCTGCCGCTTTTACAGGAGTCGATAAATCCATAACCATACGTACATATGGAACAGGTGCATCAGTTCTCGTTACCCAACGAGCATCCTGTAAATTAGCAGCCTTTGCTTGACTTAACATCAGTGGAATAGCCATGAGAAAAGCAAAGCAAATCAAAAATAGTTTACGCAATACATTCACTCCAATCTAACTGACATACTTTTTGTCCAAACCATAGAGATGAGCCGATGATACTAATGCTTCGTCTCATCGTTCCAATCTATCCATAAACTAATGTTAGATTATAGATAAATTATTTCATACAAACATGAAGATATGTATACGGATTATACATATCTATCATCGTTCTGTAGAAATTTGCCATTCATTCCCATCCGTACTAATGTGAATACGTCCCATCGTATCTGTACGATAAATGGCGATATTGTGTTCATTCAAATGACGTAATGTCACATCATGAGGATGACCATATTTATTATATAACCCACAAGAGATTAATGCACTCTCTGGTTTAACAGATTTTAGAAAATCTTCAGAACTACTTGTGCGCGATCCGTGATGCCCCACCTTCAAAATACGAGCAAAGAGCTTACTATTTTGCTCTTTTATAAGCCGTTGTTCTTCTTGCAATTCTGCATCACCGGTAAAGAGCATAGAAAATTTACCAAATATAAATTTACCAACAATAGAATTATTATTTAAATCCGGTTGCCCTTTTTTATCTACTAATGTATCATCCCAAGGCGCATATACTACAAATACTGCACCATGACCAAAATCAACAGTACTACCTTTCTTTAACGTAGTTCGTTGAATATTCTTTTTCTCAATCCATTTTTCATATGTCTTATACATATTATTGTCAACAGAAATACCATCATCATATACATGTTCTATAGGCATCGCTTTGCAATAGCTAAGAAACCACCCATATGATCCGCATGGGGATGTGTAATGATGACATTTTTAAGCTTTGTAACCCCCATATTGTGTAGTTGAGCTACAATATTCTCACGATGCTCAATATCACCAGTGTCAATCATGCTATACTCATCACCAACTTTAAGAAGTATTGCATCACCTTGGCCTATATCAAGCATATAGATGTCAACATGCCCCTCTGCATTGGTTTGCTTTGTATCAATAGAGTAATTAGATGATGACGACACGGCTTGTGTAGCTGCTTTGGATACATCTGAATTTGAACAACCTGCTAGCACAAACAGTGGCACTAATAAAGCTACGAAGCATAGTAGTATTCGTTGTAATCGCGTCATATACCTATCCTTTCAATAACTCTTGTAGTACCAAACCAACGGATTGGCTTACATCACTTGGCGTATAGCCCCAAGGCTTTTCTTCGGCTAATATATCAGCGCTTCGACTATGTACATACACGCCTAATAAGGCTGCTGACTGTAAAGCATAGCCTTGTGCTACAAAGGCAGTTATAATCCCCGTTAAACTATCGCCCATTCCGCCGGTACCCATTCCTGGATTTCCTTGCATATTAATAAATACTTCACCAGTAGGAAAAGCCACTAAACTAGGAATCCCTTTTAAAACAAGCACTACATTGTGAGCTACAGCAAATTGAATCGCTAACTCTACATAATGCTTCTCTATAAAATTAATGGATGTATCAATAAGCCGGCTGAATTCTCCTAAATGCGGGGTCATAATACAATTTTTGAACTGCATATTACCTTCATAAGTAATTGTCTTATCACCATGTGCATATACATGACCAATCGTACCGAGAGCATATAGACCATCTGCATCGATAATCATATGTCCCGATTGTCGTTCTAACAGAGAATTTACCAATACTTTAGCTTCATCTGTTCGTCCCAATCCAGGGCCAATGGCAACGACGTCATACGATTGTAAATTAATGGAACCTAAATTTCTAATGGCAATACCATGACTTCTGGTATGCATTTAGACTGAACAATAGGTCGCACACCATTAGGAACAGCTAATGAAACCTTACCGGCCCCACCGTGTACAGCTGCCTCTGCACTCATAATAGGTGCCCCTACCATCGATTCAGAACCACCCACAATCAAAGCATTACCATTAACACCTTTATGTGCCTGCGGCATACGATCACTGAGTTCTAATGAAGCTAAACGGTCATACAAAACATAATGGGATGTGTTAAATGGAGCCTCTGATCCTAATGCTAATTCCCAAGGCACTCCCAATGGGGCAATTATTACGGTGCCTGCCAAGGATTTACCAGGATATAACAATAGACCTTCTTTAATAGATCCAAAGGTTACTGTCGTATCATAAGATAATGCATAATCAGAAGCCTGTCCTGTAGTGGCATCAACACCAGCGGGCACATCGATAGCCCATAGAGAAAATCCATATTGATTGCGTTCCACATCGATGTCATGTAGTACAGATGTTACAGATTCTCGTAATTCACCTTGAAAACCTGTTCCCATCAAACCTTCTACGACAACATGAACACGGGACCAGTCACTAAAACTTTCAAAAGAAACAATATCAATTCCCATGGCGCGCACCATGGTCAGTTGTTTATTAAATAGCTCACTACCATGTGATACATTGCCTACTAATGCAATGGTAACGGGAATTCTTTGTTCCATTAAATGACGAGCCGCTACCAGTCCATCGGCTCCATTGTTGCCAACACCGCACACAAATAGAACCATACCTGTAAAAGGATCCTCGTGAAAACGTTCTCCTTCTACATCTACCAACGCATCAGCTATACCTCGACCTGCATTTTCCATGAGCAACTCCAACGGTACGTGTAGATGACGCGGTACATAAGCATCAATATGCTGTGATGCTTCTCTCGTTAAACTGTACATAAATTACCCCTTTATGATGATCGTACTCATAGCGTACGACTGACAGTGACTAATAGAAACTATAGATTCAGTATACATTCGTTCTTGCATGATTGTTTTGAAAGCCCCTGTTATGCTTAGAAATGGAGCCCCGAATTCATCATGGCTCACCTCAATATCATGCCATGAACCGTAACGTAATCCAGTCCCCAGTGCTTTCAAAAAAGCCTCTTTTGCTGCGTAAATCCCCGCATAGGATTGATAGATCCCTGTGCGTTTACTTTCACAATAAGCAATTTCACGTTCCGTATATACGCGCTGTCGAAAGCGGTCCGAACGTTCTATGGCTTTTTTTATTCTATCAATTTCTATTATATCTGTGCCTAATCTCATATCATAACCTCTTATATGTCGATTATCTATCATTTTATTATACACAATTTTGTTAGATTAATCATTGATGAAATGCAGTCTATTAATAGTTAAGCATAGTATAAATAAAAACCTTATGATTCATATTAACAGCAGCATACATCATATGATTACGCATATCCATATCTTCAATTTCAAGATTTTTTGGAAAGGATGAAATTTTAGCTACATTACCTGTTTTATCTACAGTCACAACCGTAGATAAGGTTGCAAATATAGTGTTACCACCATCAGCGAAAGCACCATTATTATTAAAATCATCATGATTAGCATCTATATCTTTGGACCGAATTAGTTGAAACTGAGATGTATAGTAATTAATACGTCTCATTGTAGCATCGATAGGAACAATGGATATAAATTGCTTCATTTGCCTATCATAGGCCAAATTAAATACGCGTTCAGGAATAGTAATAGAGCCCTTAATTATCATTGTATCTGCATCTATTGTAGTGATACGATGTCCATCAACCTTGGCATTCGTAGTATACAACAAATTCGTATCCGGATTATAGGTAAGCGTATTCATATGAGCCAACTCCATAGAATTACGAAACTTATAGGTCCCAACAATATCAAATGTTTTCGGGTCCAATTCATATATAACTTGTCTCGTATTCTCAGAATTGATACAAGCCAGTACAAAAACGTCTTTTTTTGAGTTATAGCAAAATCCTTGACATTGATTGACCGAGCTATCAATAGGTACTTCCTTTAATAGTTTTAAATCAACCATAGTCTTAGTCACTTCCTGTTGATGCAGTGCATATGTTGTTGGTAGATAATCCATAATATGTTGTATATCCATAGTGACCTCTATTATCTATGCAAGCTTTATAAACAAAAAACAGGTGATAAGATTACTCTTATCACCTGTGCAAGCGATTCCGCTTGTAGTTGGTGCCGGAGGTGGGACTTGAACCCACACGGTGTTACCCGCTTGATTTTGAGTCAAGTGCGTCTGCCATTCCGCCACTCCGGCATCTCGGAACATTTGTTATTATATCGGAATAACAAATGCATGTCAACAAAAATTTTATATTTTGTCTAAAATATTTGTTAATCTATTCATCGATTCATTATCTTGTTGTTTCCAAGTCAATGTTACACCTGTAATATAACCTTTTCGAACGTATTCGACATCTGTAGGTACATCCTCTTTACCACAATCCAAATCACCAGCCAACCAATAATAATCTTGGCCTCGCGAATTGATTCTAGCATCTATTATATTACTATACGTTTGAAGTCCTTGGCTCACAATCTTAAAATGTTCCCAATCACAAATGCCTCGCATTGGGAAATTAACATTTAATAGGCCATCAAAATGTTCATTTACATAAATCTTCTCAATTAATTCATAAATAAATGGATGCATTTCACGACCTCGTTTCGATGAGTATCGCTCTACGGATAATGCAAGACCAGGAATACCATAAAAAGCACTCTCCATGGCAGCAGATACGGTCCCGGAATATAAAACATCAGATCCAAGATTAAAACCATGATTGATACCTGAAACAACTAAATCAGGCATATCATCAGCTAATAAATAGCTAAGGCCAAATTTCATACAATCCGAAGGAGTCCCTGTAAGCGCATAAAGGCGAGGATTGTCATCCTCGCCATTGTACGCATCTAATTTTAAAGGAATCTCAGTCGTCAATGCATGGGATTTGGCACTCTGCTCAGTAGCAGGCGCTACAACGGTAATACGATAATATTGACTTAAATACGTCGCTAGCTCGCGCAAGCCATCTGCTAAAATGCCATCATCGTTACACATTAAAATATGCATAGTCACTCCTATAGATTCTATTTTTTATTCTTATTCATATCACCCATACGGGTTAATTTAACATCACCTAAGCCAACCGCTCTTGTATGTACTGTGTGAGACCATTCCTTATTATGCCGACGAAACCAACCCAAAATATTTACAGGAACCCAAGAATATACAAAGATTGGATATAGTAAATAGTAGAACCAGATTTTAGGCGGTACCTTAATTTTCAACAATACAATGAGTGGGAACAAATATTGACCTATGCCGATAATTTGCCATACAGACATCGGCATAATTTGATACAAAATATTGGTGTAAATTGGTACATATGCATTGATATAAGAAAATACCAAGTAAATCGTCGTCAACAATAAAAAATAAGGCTGACTCACTTGCAAAATACCATCTAAAATAACGATATTACGTTTTTTGATACCTGCCGCAAATAATTTAGGAATATACCGATCAGCACAATCAAATTGCCCCTGTGCCCAACGTAAACGTTGTTTACAAGAAGCCATCATAGTCGTTACTTTTTCATCATACACAATGGCATCATGAGCCCATGTAGTCTTAAGACCATGTGTTAAGAGCTTCATAGAAAATTCCATATCCTCTGTCAAGCTCGTGCAATCCCATCCATACTCCTTGATAATCGATGTACGAATACACATGCCTGTACCGCCCAACGCAGTAGATAAACCGATTCGATATTTTGCCAAATGCCACATGTGGTTAACCATCCAGAACATAATAGAGAATGTACCGGCAACCCAAGAATCCGTTGGATTTTTAGAGTTAAGATAACCTTGAATAACAGATTCACCCTTTTCAAGATGATCATTCATTTCTAACATAAATTGAGGATGTACTAGGTTATCAGCATCAAAGATAAGAAACGCATCATATTTCCTATCCATCTGATCCACGCGGTCAAACATCCACCCCATGGCATAGCCTTTACCGACCTCTTCTTTATTGAAGCGTTCATGTACATTAGCCCCAGCAGCACTAGCCACTTCAGCAGTCTTATCAGTACAATTATCTGCTACGACAAAGATATCATATAATTCATCAGGGTAGTCTAAACTTTTTAGATTTTTTACGAGCTCTCCAACTACAGCTTCTTCATTATGAGCACACACAACAATGGCAAATGAATTTTTCGGTGTATAGTTTTTATGAACTCGAGATCGCCACATACCTATAACGGCGAGTACGAAATAATAAACCGTATAAATTACGATTATTACCTGCATAGGAATCAATATCAGATCCAGTAGGTAATCCATAAGACAAACCTCCACAGCCTATTTGCGCACTATATTCAACGCCGTATTAAACAGACCAAATAACACATATCCAGTAAAAATCATAACAGCCCATGTATGCCAATCATATACGAGTGCACCGATGATGATAAGAGCAACCAATGCGATAGCAATTTTGCTAATACGAACTGCACTGTGACCTTTAAAGTCAGGATATTTTACTTCACTAACCATAAGGATACCAACAATAATCATGGATACAAACACAACCAATTGTGGTACTTGTACACCACACAATACATAAGTAGCCGCTAAACAACCTGCTGCTGGGATAGGTAGCCCTTCAAAATAGCCGTGAACTTCATCTGTTTTGATATTAAAACGGGCTAAACGAAATGCACCGAATACAGCAAATGCCAACAATGGAACATAGGCGATCCACCCTAAGCCTTGTAAATCATGAACATACAACATATATGCTGGTGCAACACCGAACCCAACTACATCGGATAAAGAGTCCAGCTCACGTCCCATTGGGCCTGCTACGCCTAATGCACGTGCCACACGTCCATCTAAACCATCTGCAATCAGCGATAATATCACACAAATAGCCGCTCCAAATGTATTGCCCGTAGCGGCCAATGTAATGCCGATAACACCAAATGCTAAGTTAGAACTAGTAAATAAATTTGGAATAATTGATTTATTCATGACCGAGCCTCCCGATAATCGTATCGCCACCAGTAATATGTTGACCTTTTTCAATGCAAATCTCTACATTTTTATCCATGTAAATTTCAGTACATGAACCAAATTTAATCATACCATATAACTGGCCACGTTGTAATACACTATCAAGGTCTGTCCAAGAAACAATACGACGAGCTAATAAACCTGCAATTTGTGTTACGAGTACTTCTGTTTTATCGTTTTCTATACAAATTGTATGACGTTCATTTTCAAACCCCACATCTTCTTTGAAAGCAGGTAAAAAACTCCCCATCGTATAATGACGATATGTAATTTTACCTTCAATAGGAGCGCGGTTTGCATGTACATCAAAAACAGATAAAAAGATTGTTACCTTTTTACATTCCCGATGTAAGTACAAATCTTCATATACATCTTCAATTTCCATAACCTTTCCATCAGCAGGAGATAAAATAGCATCTGGATCAGTAGGAATGTTGCGTTTTGGATTTCTAAAAAAGTTCACAAAGAATAATGCCAAAATAAATGTAATAATTGCGATACTATAATATCCAAAATACGCCGCTATAATCGTGATGAAGAGCATCACTCCGATTAAAGGAAATCCTTCTTTATTATTGGTCCTGTAGGCACAACTAAACTCCCCTATTTATTCTTAATAACAGTCCACATAAACTTTGGTATAGCCAACATTCGGCCTATACGTTTAGGTTCTAGATACAATCTATACAACCATTCTAAACGATTTCGTTGCATCCAATGTGGTGCGCGTGGAATATTTCCAGCCAATACATCAAAAGACCCTCCTATACCAATGGCCACAACGCCTTGTAAAGAGGATAGTTTTTTTGAAATCCATTGTTCCTGTTTTGGCACACCTAATGCAACAAATACGAGCTTAGCACCCGAAGTTTTAATATCGTTAATAATACGTTGTTCCTCTGCTTCATCAAAGAAACCATCATGGATACCAGCTATATTAATAGTACCATACATTGCTTGTAAATTAGAAACTGCTTTTTGTGCTACCCCAGGAGCAGCACCTAAACAATATACGGGGATTTGATTGCTTACAGCTTGTTTAAACAATTCTTTGGTAATATCAACACCAGTAACGCGTTCAGGCACTCTTTCACCCATGCGTTCCGCTGCCCACAATATACCAGCTCCATCAGGAACAACTAGACTAGCTGAATTCAAGATCCCATGTAACACGGGATCCTGATTTGCTAGCATAACCATTTCAGCATTGGCAGTTGCTACAAGATGTAGCCCTGGTTGCTCTGTCATCTCTATAATTTTTGAAACTGCTTCGTCCATAGTGATGCAATCAATAGGGACGGATAATACCGAAATACGTTTACTCAAAATAATACTCCATTATAAACCACTATAATTTGGTGCTTCTACGGTGATACTTACATCATGTGGATGACTTTCTTTCAAGCCTGCTGCCGTAATTTGAATAAATTGAGTATTTTCAATCATTTCTTTAATATTATGGCAACCACAGTATCCCATACTTGCACGTAAACCACCAACCATTTGGAAAATAGTATCTGCCAACATACCTTTATAAGGTACACGACCTTCGATACCTTCAGGAACTAATTTTTTAGCTTCTGATTGGAAATAACGATCTTTACTACCAAGCTTCATAGCCCCTAAGCTACCCATACCGCGGTATACTTTATAGGAACGGCCTTGGTAAATAACAGTTTCTCCTGGGCTTTCATCAGTACCAGCAAGAATGTTACCCATCATAACAACATTGGCACCAGCTGCAATCGCTTTCGCAATGTCGCCAGAATATTTAATACCGCCATCAGCGATGATCGGAATACCATAGCGTCTTGCTACTTGAGCGGACTCATAGACAGCAGTGATTTGAGGTACACCAATACCAGCAATGACACGTGTTGTACAAATAGAGCCAGGTCCAATACCAATTTTAACAGCATCTGCACCAGCTTCAATAAGAGCCTCCGTACCAGTTGCCGTTGCCACATTACCAGCAATAACTGGAATATGCGGATATGCTTGTTTAATTTCTTTTAGTGTACGCAATACACCTGCAGAATGACCATGGGCAGTATCGACGATGATTACATCAGCCTTAGCTGCTACGAGAGCATCTAGGCGATCATACATATCTTTGGATACACCAACAGCAGCACCAACTAATAGACGGCCACTAGTATCTTTTGCAGAATTAGGATATTTTGTAGCTTTTTCAATATCTTTAATAGTGATTAAGCCTTTTAAATTACCATCTTTATCAACTAATGGTAATTTTTCAATACGATGTTTGCTCAAAATGGATTTAGCCATTTCCAAGGAAGTACCTTCAGGAGCGGTAACTAAACCTTCACTTGTCATACATTCACCAATTTGACGGGATAAATCAGTTTCAAAACGCATATCGCGATTTGTAATGATCCCTACTAGTTTACCATGTTCTGTAATAGGTACACCAGAGATTTTATATTTGCGCATCAATTCTTCTGCATCAGAAAGAAGATTTTGAGGGCTTAGGAAAATCGGATCAACGATAACACCATGCTCAGAACGTTTAACTGTATCAACTTCATGAGCTTGTTCTTCAATGGACATATTTTTATGGATAACACCCATACCACCTTCACGAGCCATGGCAATAGCCATACGGGACTCAGTAACAGTATCCATGCCAGAACTAATCATTGGAATATTCAGTGAAATATCACGTGTTAATTGTGTCTTTAAATCTACTTGATATGGTAATACATCAGATGCTGCCGGCACTAACAATACATCATCAAAAGTCAATCCACGCATACCGAATTTATCGTCTCTCATTTGTTTTTCCTTTCTCGTATAATAAAAAACAAAACTACGACCCGCTCTAGCCCATTGGGCTAGAACGGATAATCGTAGCTTTCATTAGCGTTCAGACCGCAAAATGCCGCCTTCCATGAAATCATCTTTTTTCATATCTACAAAAATAACTTTTACTGCTTCTGCAGGAACCTTTACGATGTCTACAGTAGCCTTAGTGATTGCTTCACCTAATTGTTTTTTTTGTTCTTTTGTACGACCTTCAACGAGTTCAACATGAATTAATGGCATATGGCACCTCCATAGATACAAAAATATTGTTTTTTATATTATACGAGAATAGGCCGTTATATACAAGGGGAAAACCTAGATAAAACCTAGTATTATCGCACCTTATAGAATTATTAGCCCTACCTCTTAATTATACAATATTCTAAGAAATTTTTCACCAAATCTTTTAGATAATTCTTCTTTCATTTGAATTTCTAGTTGATCGATGCCAAATTCTCGAATATATGACAGTACATCATTACGTGCCGTAACTAGTATATCTATATCTTTTATGATATTAGCCACCCGCAAATCAGGTAATCCTGATTGCGCAAGTCCAAACAATTGCCCCGAACCTCGAAGCAATAAATCTTGTTCTGCTAATTCAAATCCATCTTGCGTGGATTCCATCAATCGCAGCCGCTCTTGACTAACATCCCCCTTAGAATCGCTAACTAATATGCAATACGCCTGAATATCACCACGTCCAACGCGGCCTCGCAATTGGTGTAGTTGTGATAACCCAAAGCGCTCAGCCCCTTCTATGCACATAATCGTCGCATTAGGAACATTGACGCCAACCTCGATAACGGTTGTAGACACAAGTAATTGAATACGGCCATCATGAAAGGCTTGCATCACCTCATCCTTTTCTTTTGGGTTCATACGCCCATGAACAAGGCCTACTTCAAAACTTTTATAAAAATAGTCTTTCAATTCCAAAAAGAGGTCTTCTGCTGCTTGCAAATCTAGTTTTTCAGACTCCTCTACTAGAGGGCAAACCACATATACTTGATGACCTGCCGCCATTTCCTTACCAAAGAACACACGCAATCGTTCTTTATATGAGCTATCTACTACATAGGTCTTAACCGGTTTACGACCTGGAGGCATTTCCTTAATAAGGGATACCGCTAAATCACCATATACAGATAGGGTCATTGTTCTTGGAATCGGTGTGGCCGTCATAATCAATACATGAGGATATACGCCCTTATGTTGTAATGCGGCACGCTGATTAACACCAAAACGATGCTGTTCATCGATAATAACCAATCCTAAATTCTTGAATTGAACCTTGTCCTGAATGAGCGCATGGGTACCGATAATCAATTGAATGGTTCCATTTGCTAACTCCTCATAGATTCTATCCTTTTCTTTTTTAGGTGTGGATCCTGTAAGCAATGCAATTTTAATAGGCAAATTTTTACAAAATTCAGTTATCCCTTCAAAATGTTGAGTCGCTAAGATTTCTGTAGGTGCCATGATAACTGCTTGGTATCCATTTTCTACGGCTTTCACAAGACTCAGCGTAGCTACCACAGTTTTACCAGAACCTACATCACCTTGTAATAATCGTTGCATGGGCCGTTCATCTTGCATATCTTGTGAAATTTCTGTTACAGCACGTTCCTGATCACCGGTTAGTTTAAATGGTAAATACGACCTGCATTGTGCCATTAGTACCCCATCTGGTTCCATCTTAGGCCCTACATGACATTGCTCTTTATTTCTAAGCAGAGCCAACCCCGACTGCATGATAAATAGTTCTTCATAGGCCAATTGATACCGTGCTTCTTCATAACTTTCACTACTAGAAGGAAAATGCATTTCTCTAAATGCATCATATCGTTTCATAGACGTGTGACGTTCCATAATTTCAGGCGGTAAAATTTCGTCCATTGTATGATGCGCTACGAACCAATTTCGAATCGATGCGCGCACCACATATTGAGAAACGCCATCCACCAAGGGATAAATAGGGACAATGCCCGTGTCTGGCATAGCATCTGGCCCAAGATTTTCTATTTGTGGAGAATTCATCTGCATTGAACCATATTGAAATTCGGCCTTACCGTACGCATAGAGGCGTTGTCCTTTTTTGTAAAAATTCTTTTTATATCCTTGATTGAATAATACAATCTTCATCGGACCAGTACCATCTGTGATAGTAACTTCTAAAATAGATAATCGAGGCCGTGGCCGTTTTTCCATAATGGATACGACAGTACCTACAACCCCCGCAGTAATTCCTGTTTCCAATTCTTTTATGGAATAAATTTTGCGTCTATCTTCATAGGAGCGTGGAAAATAGGCCAATAGATTGGATACAGTATCAATGCCTAATTTATGAAGTTGTTTTTCTCGACCTGGTCCAATTCCCTTAATAGAGGTCAGTGCTTCGTTCATTATAATGCCTCACATATAATATAATTAATGAATATAGTGAAAATATATCCATTTTTATATTTCTCTTGCCATATCTCATAGATTTCGACTACAATATTAGCTATAGTATACCAAATATTGTAGTATATTTCATAAAATATCAATGCATGTAGTAAAAACACTTGCTTAAACCTTGTCTTTATGATAATATACTTTTGTTATGTTATAGATTAAGCTTGGAGGTGGAAACTATGGCAAACCTTTGCGAAGTATGTGGCAAATCCACATCTAGCGGTATGAACGTGAGTCACTCTCACATTCGCACAAGAAACTTGGAAACCGAACATTCAAAGAGTACGGGCGGTTGTAGACGGTGCTACAAAAAAAGTAAATGTATGCACACGCTGCCTTCGTTCTAATAAAATTACACGCGCGTAAAATAAATAGTACATGTACTCTTAAACAAAAAGACCGTTACCATTTGGTAACGGTTTTTTTGTCGCCCTATTACAGCGTAATATTGGGAATAAAATAATCTTTAAATAGCTTTATGGCATATTGATCAGTTAATCCTGCCACATAGTCAACAATATCAACAGTGGAATACACACCTTTTCGTTCTACATAGGTTTCTATATCATGCGGATGCTCCATAAAGTGTGTAAATAAATTTTTCACTACATGGGCTGCCTTATTACGGTCAGGAATCAATGCAGGTGCAAGATATACGTTTTTAAACATAAACTGTCTAAAAACATTCATCGTGCTTTCAATATCAGCAGACATCTGAATCGCTGGTTTATCCAAAGATTGTTCCACCATATCTTTCACCATGGCCGTAATCATGCTAGACGGAGTATCACCAAAATAAAATCGCACTTCTTCTGGTAAATCGTTAGCTTCTAGCATACCAGCTCGTTGCGCATCATCATAATCGTGACACAAGTACGCAATACGGTCCACAATACGTATAATCTGCCCTTCTAATGTAGATGGTATGGTCGGCCCCGTATGCCCTAAAATACCATCTCGTACTTCTTTTGTAAGATTAAGGCCTTGTCGGTTGCCATGTTTCTCTAATACTTCAACCATGCGCAAACTTTGCTCATTATGGTTAAAATGACCTACCATATCCCGCAATGCATATTCTCCGACATGACCAAATGGCGTGTGCCCCACATCATGCCCCATCGCAATGGCTTCCACTAAATCTTCATTAAGTCTAAGAGCACGCGCAACAGTACGACCGATTTGTCCTACTTCAAGGGTATGCGTCATTCTTGTTCTATAATGATCACCCGGCGCAATATATACTTGGGTCTTATGTTTTAGACGACGAAAGCATTTACTGTGTATAATTCGATCTCGATCTCGTTGAAATGCGGTACGTAGTGGATCTGGCTCTTCATCAATATCGCGCAATGCCATACTGCTTCTCGCCGCATAAGGAGATAAGATCATATCTTCTCTTTCTTCTATACGTTCTCTAATATTCATAGTACCTCTTCATCAAAAATATTAACAATATTATAGTATTTGATAATAGGGAGGCTTACGCCTCCCCTATTTATTTTCCGACAGCCATACGGTTTATCTACTAATTGCATAACAAGAGATGCTGTTTCTTCAATGGATTTGTTAGAAACATCAAGCACTTGGCAATGTAGACGACGCATAATGGCTTTTGCATATTCTAATTCAGAATTAATGCGCTCAATAGAGGCATAATTAGCCTCATCTTCTAAGCCAATAGCACGCAAACGTTCACTGCGGATATTATTCAATTTATATGGGTCAATAATTAACCCCACAATTTTCTTAGGCGGAATCTTAAATAATTCCTCTGGCAATGGCACCTCTGGAACTAGTGGTAAGTTAGCCGCCTTGATTTTTTTATACGCTAAAAACATGGATAACGGCGTTTTACTTGTACGAGATACACCGATAATCACAACATCAGCCTTTTCAAAGCCAGATGGATTTTTACCATCATCATATTTGACAGCAAACTCAATAGCTTCTACCTTTTTAAAATATTCTTGGTCTAATTTATGAACCATACCGGCCGTCATACGTGGTTTCGTAGATGCTACAGTACCTACTGCATCCAATACAGGGCCCATAATATCAACAGCAGGAATATTATTCTCTGATGCTTTTTCATGTAAATAATTGCGCAATTCTAACGATACTATGGTATGACAAATCACGTGATTACCGTTTTTAGCATCTTGTATAATTTCATCAATTTGAGCTTTATCTTCGATATATGGTATGCGAACAATTTCAATTTGTTCCTTGTCGTACTGACTTGCTGTCGCTCTCGCAACGGCCTCTGCAGTTTCGCCTAAGGAATCAGATATCGCATAAATAATTTTTTCTGCCATGCTTTATACCTCTTGAGTACTACATTCTAAAAACGCTTTAGTAACGGTAGTCTTAGACACACGTCCTACTACCTTTAATCGTTTTTTAGGACTATCCTGTGTTTCATCGTCTTCTCTAACTATAACAGGTAAACAGTCGACTTCATAGTCAATCATTTTTTGTGCCGCCACAGCCAACGAATCCGATGGTTCTACGGTGATAACTTTGCTAACGGGTGTCATAATCATTGAGATAGGCATTGTATGTGCATCGGTTTGACCTATGGAGGCACGCAATAAATCCTTGCGTGATACAACACCTTGTAAATAGGAACCTTCGCAAACCAAAATCGTTCCCACGTCCTCTGTAAAAATGGTCACGATTGTATCATATAAATTGGTCTCTGGCGATACGATAACGGCTTGTGAAAGCACATCATGTACGCTATAAGACCTTAAAATTTCAGCAGTTTGGTCCTTTGGCGACAATCCCACATAGTAATACCCCACATTAGGCCTTGCTTCGAGAACGCCAATCATGGTGAGAACAGCCAAGTCTGAGCGCAATGCAGAGCGCGTTACATCCAAATGTTCCGCTATAGCACTTCCCGTAACAGGTCCTTTCACGTACAATATGGGCTATTGCTTCTTGTCGTTTTGAAAGTTTCACACCCGTCCCTCCTTTCACATATGAATATTATATCCTATGTATCATTTTATAAAAAGAGGAGGCGCTCTCGCCTCCTCTTTACATCATCAAATAAAGTATATCTTTATTACCATTCAAGTTCTTCTACATCTTGGCGACCACGACCTGTAAGTGCATCCATCATCATGCGTTGCTCAATTTGAGCCACCATTTTCTTAGTATTTTTAACCGCATCTGGGTTAACAGAGATAGAATCGATACCACTCTTAACTAAGAATTCACAAAGTTCAGGGTAAACACTTGGTGCTTGGCCACAAATGGATACAGTCTTACCATCTTTATGAGCCACTTCGATAAGATGACGAATAGCTCTACGAACGGCTAAATTACGTTCATCATAAATGTGTTGAACTGTTTCATTATCGCGGTCACAACCTAGAACAAGCATTGTCAAATCGTTAGAACCGATGGAATAACCATCTACGTATTTGTTGAATTGGTCAGCTAAGATAATATTTGCTGGAATTTCAGCCATGAGCCAGATTTTGAAATCTTTACCGCGTACAAGTCCTTCTTGAGCCATCAAGTTAGTTACGAGTTCAGCCTCTTCTACAGTACGGCAGAATGGAATCATAACTTGTAAGTTTGAAACCAAATTCATTACGCACCTTTTTGATTGCTTCTAATTCTAATTTGAAAGCAGGTGTATATTTAGGATCATAGTAACGGGAAGCACCACGCCATCCAAGCAATGCACTGGATTCATGTGGTTCATATTTGTCACCACCTTTAAGGTCGCGGTATTCACTGGATTTAAAATCGCTTAAACGAACTACTACTTGGCGAGGCGCTAATGCTTGACATACCTTACGCATACCTTCTGCCAATGTGTTGACGGCTACATCACTGCGACCTGTTTCGATAAGGTGCAATGGATGTTCATGGATGAATGTAGTCCAAATGAACTCTTCACGCATTAAACCGATACCATCACAAGGCAATACACCGTATTTTTCAGCCAAATCTGGATCGCCTAAGTTCATGTAAATCTTAGTACCAGTTACAGGGATGTATTCACTTGCTACCACAGCTTGTTCTTGTGGTGCAGCTGGTTTAACAACATCTTCTAATACGCCATCATAAACAATACCATTAGTTGCATCAACAGTAATCATTTGGCCTTCTTTAATAGAAGTTGTAGCTTCATGGCTACGGCTCTTAGTACCAACGATACAAGGAATACCAAGTTCACGGCTAACGATGGACGCATGGCAAGTCATACCGCCAGCATCTGTAACGATAGCTTTGGCTTTTTTCATAGCTGGAACCCAGTCAGGTGCTGTCATAGCTGTAACAAGGATTTCGCCTTCTTTGAATTCATCAATATCTTCAGGATTGATGATAACATGTGCCTTACCAGCAGCTTTACCTGGGGATGCTGGTAAACCTTTAACTACGATTTCACGATCTGTTGTAGTTGCTACGCTTGTATCTGCAGTTTTTCAGATTTATCTTTTCTGGACCATACTGTTTCTGGACGAGCTTGAAGAATCCAGGTTTTACCATTTCTTTCATCTACGCCCCATTCCATATCCATGTAGCAGCCATAATGTTTTTCAATAGCTTTAGCGTATTCAGCTAATTCCAATACTTGTTCATCGGAAATAACTTGTTTATTAGCTTCATCAGCAGGTACGATTTCTTCTATGCAATCGCCATCAGCTTTACGTACAAGGCGAATATTTTTATCATTAATCATACGATCAGTGATAACCATTTTTTGTTTATCTACACGGAAGTTATCTGGTGTAACTGTACCTTGTACTACATATTCACCAAGGCCCCAAGAACCTTCGATTAAGATATTGTTGTCATTACCTGTTACAAGATCAACCGTAAACATAACGCCAGCAGCTTTGGAGAATACCATCATTTGAACAGCTGCACTCAATGCTACTGTCATATGGTCAAAGCCTTGTTTTACACGGTAATATGTTGCACGATCTGTAAATGTAGATGCATAACATTCTTTTACTTTTTCAATGATTGTATCTGCACCACGAACATTTAAATATGTATCTTGTTGACCAGCAAAGCTAGCATCTGGTAAATCTTCTGCAGTTGCACTAGACCGAACAGCTACGAATGGATCTTTTTCGCCTACCTTTTCACCTAATTCTTCATACGATTTGCGGATAGCTTCAGCCAATGCAGCAGGCATTTCTTCTTGACAAATCATACGGCGAATTTTTGTACAAACTTCACGAAGTAATGCAGAGTTTTCTACATCATCTAAATCATCTAACTCTTGACGAATACGATCTTCAAGGCCAGTTTCTTTCATAAATTCACGATACCCATATGCAGTTGTTGCAAAACCATAAGGTACAGGTACATTCGTAGAAGATGTTAATTCACCTAATGATGAGGATTTACCACCTACTAAATTTACGTCTTCACGTTTTAATTCATCAAACCATAATACATAAGCTGTTTCGCGATTCATGTGAGAACCTCCTGTTTGTAATTAGTGCAACACATTAAACCTTTTACATATAAATAGTATAACTTAATTTAAATTATGTCAATTTTTTTATGGGCATATTTTTCAAATATATATCACTAAAACAAGAAGATGACCATTTAAATTATAAACGGCCATCTCTAAAAAAACTACTATATGGATATAGTTATTTGCGTTGAATAGAATACATAACAAATTATTGTGATGCAAACGATTAATAGATACTTATTAATATTTGTTAATCGGTACAATATCATTAAGTATAATATCCAAGAATAGAAAAATTAAAAATATTGCCAAATAGACCGGCAATATTCCACATTATAAAACTCAATTATTATCTAAGTAATTCAAACTCAAAAAAATAAGACTGAAGATAAAAATTTTATACTAGCAAATAAAAAAAGCAAAGCCCCATTGAATATATTGTCATTACAATAAAAACTTTTTAATGAGGTTGAATGCCACCTTTTTAATAATAACCATAACAAGGATGCTAATATTATAGTTTTTAAACATTATGTAAATATAATCTACAACAAAAAAACTATTATGTAATTAACATAAACTAGCTTATGATCAAGAATTGGTAAAATATGAAGAACATCAATACCAGCATTCCCCATAACGATTCGCAAGATAACCCAAGCCAGAGTATATAAACATATTGCACCTTTAAATTTAATACCTTGAATTATATCTAGTATCGTCTCTTTATTAGGATGTACTAATAATCTTATTGAATCTCGAAACATTAAATTCCTCTTTATTTAATAGTCAACTGAAAAAAGCTTCCAAAGGCTTGAAAACGATTGATATACCTACCAACAATAACGATAAAAATATTGCTATGCCCCATTTGTTTAAATTAGTTAATCTGTATAAGAGTACAGTAAATAGAAAGTATACATAAATTTCAAATAGCCCTACTAGAAAATGAACAAAATCATATATAGTTTTCCCCCAAAAAGGACTATCAATAGAAAGCTTCTTAACTAGATTAAAAACTAAAATATTAGGAATAGTAACAAAAAAATTCAATGCAGATATTACTAGGGTTACCATGAAAACTTTCAAAAAGTCTACTTTTAACCCAAATTGCATACCAATCCAACATATAAATGCAATCAAAATAGAAAGAACTAATCGATAAGAAAAATCAATTAAATAGGATGATAAATTAAAGCCAACAAATGCATCAAGATATAAAATATGAATACTTTTGCCAAGCTTTTAACATGAATTCCATTTATTAAATACAATCCACGCACTGTAATCCAACCGATACAAAAATAACGTTAGTGCTGATTTTTATAGTTTCATTTTTTTATTAGATATGTGGCACCAGAAGATATAGGTTTAAATAGCAATAATTGTAATGATTTCTTCATTTATTATCTTTCTCCAAGGCTATACTCCACTTAATACTAGACAGTTTTTAAATTATAAGTTTTTTTGAGGGTAAAAAAATATTAAAATAGTTTTTCTATCAAAAATAATAGGGAGCTAATTATATCAGCTCCCTATTATTTCTATATTAATATTATTAACTCAAAAAAATTATCAACT